>OGDF01000078.1_pt1 | contig 133248 bp, 158 predicted proteins | sample 1570141 | NCBI WGS metagenome assembly OGDF01 (sample SAMEA4370581, study PRJEB24528) | human gut metagenome | reverse complement strand
TAAGACGTCGCCCTCTCACGGCGAAAACAGGGGTTCGATTCCCCTACAGACTGCTCTGATGAAAATCAGCCCAACCCGAAAAAACTTGTGAGTCGTTTATGGCTTACAGGTTTTTTGTATATAATAAAAAGCTTTGAACAGAATAGTAAATATTTGGAGTCTTTAGAGAGGGACTGGCTGCTGAAAAGTCCTGACATAAAAATATTGAACCAGCCTGGGAGCTGCAGGAATAAAAAACCTGCCGGAAAGCCACCGTTATTATGGCATAGAGTGTGTATTATTAAATGTTTGTTTAATATATAAATTTAGGTGGTACCGCGGAAGTATATTTCGTCCTGAACATTATTGTTTAGGACTTTTTTATGTTATAGGAAATAAATGCTATGCATTCCGCTCAAGCGCGAAAGAGTCGCAAGCGACTCTTTGTACTATGTTATAGAAAAATATGGAGGAAAACAAAATGAAAGTATCAAAGTTAGTTGGATTAAGATTTAAAGAAAAACCTGCTGATTGCGTAATTGACAGTCATGCACTTATGGTTCGAGGCGGATATATGAAATATGTAGGAAACGGAATTTATTCTGAATTTCCTACACTCAGAAGAGTAACTGCAAAAATTGAGAAGATTATTCGTGAAGAAATGAATGCTATAGACGGTCAGGAAGTATTATTTCCTGTTGTTATGCCGGCTGAACTTTGGGAAGAGTCAGGAAGATACGATAGTGTCGGAAATGAGCTTGTAAGACTTAAGGACAGAAGCGGTTCTAAACTTGTTCTTGGTATGACGCATGAAGAGGCATCAGTTCAGCTTGTTCGTGAGTATGGCCAGTCATACAATAATTATCCGTTTATGATATATCAGATTCAGCGTAAATTCAGAGACGAGGCGAGACCTAGAGCGGGAATGATTCGTGTGCGTGAGTTTACAATGAAAGATGCTTATTCATTCCATACTTCTCAGGAGGATCTTGAGAAATATTATGATGTATGTTATAAGGCATACAATAGAATTTTCCAGAAAGCAGGAGTTCCGGAAGTTGTTACTGTAGCATCAGACTCAGGTATGATGGGAGGAAGCGTATCACATGAATATATGCTTCTTACACCTGTAGGAGAAGATTCTATCGTTACATGTACAGAGTGTGATTACAGAGCAAATATGGAAGCTGCCGAAAACATAATGCCTGATGAAAAGATAGGTACTGTTTCTGAATTGGAATGTATAGAAACACCGGATTGCAAAACTATTGAGGATGTATGTGACTTCCTTCACAGCTCGGTAGAGACATCATGCAAGGCTGTTGTATATCAGAGAAATGCTGATGATTCATTTGTTGTAGCATTTGTGCGTGGTGACTATGAGGTAAATGAGACAAAGCTTCGCAATATTGTTGGAGAACCTATACATGTTGCACAGATTATGGAAGATGACCCACTTGTTGCAGGTTATATCGGACCATACAATATTTCAAAGGAAGTTACGGTTTATATCGATTCTTCTCTTAAAGGTGTTGAGGGAATGGTCGCCGGAGCAAATAAAGAGGGATACCACTATAAGGGACTTAATCTTGAGAGAGACCTTGGCGAAGTTAATTATGTTGATATTGCAAAAGTTAAAGAGGGTGGAATATGTCCATGCTGTAAGAAAAATTCAATCAGCATTAAGCGTGGTATCGAGGTTGGAAATATATTCCAGCTCGGAACAAAATATACAAAAGCTATGAATATGACATATACTGATGAGAACGGAGAGACAAAGAATCCTATTATGGGATGTTACGGAATTGGTGTAGGAAGACTTGCAGCGTCAGTATGTGAGGCAAAGCATGATGAGTATGGTCCTATCTGGCCTATTTCAATAGCACCTTGGGAAGTTGAAGTATGCTGTCTGCGTGTGGATGATGAACAGACAAAAGAAGTTGCAGATAAATTATACAAGGATTTGCAGTCAGCCTCAGTAGAAACTTTGTATGATGACAGAGATGTACGTCCGGGAGCAATGTTCTCAGATGCCGATTTGCTTGGAGCACCTATAAGGGTGGTTGTAAGTCCAAGAAACCTCAAGGAATCATGTGTTGAGATTACAACAAGAGATAAGTCTGTAAAGGAAATGGTTCCTGTTGAAGAGGCATTTGAATATATCAAGGGACTTAAAGAAAAAATGTTTGCAGAAATCAATGCAAAAGTTGAAGAGTATTAGTTTTCCTATCATTGGATAATGATAATCAACAGAAAATTTAAATGCAATTAAAAAGAGCGATGTTTCCGTGTGTACAAAATCATAGAAACATCGTTTTTTTGATAATATGATGCAAGGTTCAAAAGATATTTTGATTTTTGCACAGTAGCATGTTTTAAAAGAAAAGGGGAGAATTATGTATAAGCTGATACTTGCGTCACAATCACCAAGAAGAAAAGAGTTATTAAAAATGATTGAATCGGAATTTGAAATTAAAGTTTCAAACTGTGAGGAAATAATAACAAGCAGTGAACCAAAGCAGGTTACGATGGAACTTGCAGAGCAAAAAGCCATGGCGGCTGCAACTGAGTTGAATAGACAAAAGAAGAATGATAAACAAATTGAAACAACGGTAAAAGATGAAGATAGTTTTATTGTAATTGGGGCAGATACAGTTGTTGCATCAGGTACAGAGATTTTTGGCAAACCCAAGGATAAAGATGATGCGAGAAGGATGATAAATAAAATATCTGGTGCAAGTCATCAGGTATATACAGGGGTGGCACTTGTACTTGTAAAAGGCGGAAAGGTGGAGCGTATTGATGTATTTTCTGAGAAAACAGATGTTGAAGTTGCACATATGAGCAGTCAGGAAATTGAAGAGTACATAAGCAGTACGGAACCGTATGATAAAGCAGGAGGTTATGGGATACAGGGGACTTTCGGAAAGTATGTAACGGGAATTAAAGGTGATTACAATAATGTGGTAGGATTACCGGTTTGCAGACTATATAATGAGTTAAAAAAGTGCACTAAAAATATATAAATATTTTTATAATAGATTTCGCGATAGCGAAATCTATTCGAGTTATTGCACAAGAAAAAAATAAATAATATAATGGATAATAATAAACTATAAATAATATATTATTGGGAGATTTTGCATGAAAAAATATATTTTAGCATTAGACCAGGGAACTACAAGTTCACGTTGTATTTTGTTTGACAAGCAGGGAAATATATGCAGTATGGCGCAAAAAGAGTTTGAGCAGATTTATCCTCATGCAGGATGGGTAGAACATGACCCTATGGAAATTTGGGCGTCGCAGTTATCGGTTGCAACAGAAGCTATAAGTAAAATTGGGGCAACAGGAGAAAATATAGAAGGTATTGGCATTACAAATCAAAGAGAAACAACAATTGTATGGAATCGTCATACAGGGGAGCCAGTTTACAATGCGATTGTCTGGCAATGCCGAAGGACAGCAGAACGTATTAAAGATATGGTAAAAAACGGATGGTCAGATTATATACAAAAAACTACAGGTCTTGTTCCTGATGCATATTTTTCCGCATCTAAAATTGCATGGATATTAGACAATGTCGAAGGAGCAAGGAAAAAGGCTGAAGCGGGAGATTTGTTATTTGGAACGATTGACACTTGGCTGATTTGGAATTTGACGAAAGGTTCGGTTCATGTGACGGATTATACAAATGCGTCCAGAACAATGATGTTTGATATTCATAATTTATGCTGGGATGAAAAGATACTTGCATATTTTGGTATTCCAAAGTCAATGCTTCCAAAGGTGTGTCCGTCAAGCAGCGTGTATGGATACACTGATTCGGGAATACTTGGCTGCAAAATTCCTATTGCAGGGGCAGCAGGAGACCAGCAGGCAGCGTTGTTTGGTCAATGCTGTTTCTCAGAAGGAGAAGTTAAAAATACATATGGGACAGGTTGCTTTCTGCTGATGAATACGGGAGAACAGGCTGTAAATTCTAAAAATGGTCTGCTTACAACGATTGCGGCAAGCTTTGAAAATAATGTACAATATGCGTTGGAGGGAAGTATTTTTGTGGCAGGAGCCGGAGTACAGTGGATGCGTGACGAGATGGACTTGTTTAGAGATGCATCCGAGACGGAAAAATATGCAGATTCCGTGGAAGATACGAATGGAGTTTATGTGGTTCCTGCATTTACCGGACTAGGTGCACCGTATTGGAATCCGTATGCGAGAGGAACGATTGTGGGTTTGACAAGAGGCTGCAAAAAAGAACATTTTGTGCGTGCGGTATTAGAAGCAATGGCTTATCAGACATATGATATTTTAAAAATAATGGAAAAAGAGTCCAGTGTGGATATTGTGAGCCTTAAAGTCGATGGAGGAGCATCAAAAAATAATTTTCTGATGCAGTTTCAGGCGGATGTGCTGGATGTAAATGTGCTTCGCCCTGAATGTGTGGAGACTACGGCATTAGGAGCAGCTTATCTGGCAGGTCTTGCAGTCGGCTATTGGAAAGACCTTGAGGATATACGCAATAACTGGGCACTTTCAAGGTCGTTTGAAGCTGATATGCCACAGGAACTGCGAAAGCAGAAGTTAGACGGCTGGGAAAGAGCGATACGTTGTGCACTTGCCTGGGCAGAAGATAAATAAATTAACAGGAGGAACTTAAGATGCGTTTTGTGATTCAAAGAGTGATGAATTCAAAAGTGACGATTGATGGTAAAATAAGAGGTCAGATAGGAAATGGCTTTATGGTTCTCATAGGTGTCGGAGAAGGTGACACTGTGGAGACAGCGGATAAAATGATTCATAAAATGATAAATCTGCGTATTTTTGAAGATGAAAACGGTAAGACAAACCTTGGATTAAAAGATGTTAGCGGAAGTCTGCTGATTATCTCGCAGTTTACATTGTATGCTGACTGTAAGAGAGGAAACAGACCGTCATTTGTTAAAGCAGGTGATCCCGACATGGCTAAGTCTTTGTATGAATATATAATATCAAAATGTAAAAATGAGATTGAGGTTGTAGAGCAGGGAGAATTTGGTGCAGATATGAAAGTTGAGCTTGTAAATGATGGACCATTTACAGTGTTGTTGGATAGTGATAAATTGTAGAATATAAAACAAATAACAGGTTATAGGAGGAAGATGATGTTACCGGCAGCAGTTAAAAATAAAATTGAACAGATTTGGCTTGATGTTATTGCGGGAGGGGTATCTCAGCCAACAGAAGTAATTGAGCAGCTGACATATCTTATGTTTGCAAAGCAGCTTGATGAAAGAGAGGCAGATATAGAAACGGCAGAATTACTTTCCGGTCAGAAGCAAGAGCATATATTTGGAGAGTCGAAAGAAGAACAGGCGCTTCGTTGGAGAAATTTTAAGGGGATGGAGGCAAGAGAACTTCATAGACATTTTATTGAACAGGTGGTTGATTATGTGGTAGAAAATGGCTATATAGATAATGCTATTGATTTAATGAAAGCTCCGTTTGACAGACCATATAAATTTAGTGCGATTTTTTCGAGAGAAGAACAAATGAAATTTGTTCAGATAATCAAATGTATTAAGGAGAATGCATTAGCTGCTTAAAAAAGTTATATCGTTTTTTACAATACAACTAAATAATTTAATGATAAAGTCTAATCAACAAATGATTAAGACAAAGGCGTCTGTTAGAGATAACAGGCGTCTTTTGTTTTCGGGAAATTAAGGAGGTCTGATATATATGGAAAGAATAGAAAATCATCCGATTTTAGGTGAGACACCTAAGCGTAAAAAAGTAACTTTCAGTTATGACGGAAAGCTTTTAGAAGGATATGAAGGAGAGCCGATTGCTACCGCGTTGAAGGCAGCAGGTGTTATGGCTCACAGATACACGGCGAGAAATCATGAGCCGAGAGGAATCTTTTGTGCAATAGGAAGATGTACAGATTGTGTAATGATAGTTGACGGTAAGCCTAATATCAGAACATGCATTACACCTCTTGAGGCAGGAATGGTCGTGCAGACACAGTATGGTGTTTCTGCAAAACCGGAAGAATAAAAGAATTATAAAACAAGAAGTATTGACAACTGATATTTTAGAGCTTGTAACTTTGTAACAATAAATTGTTCAGAAAAGAGGTACATTATGAAAATAGAACGATATGACATGATAGTAATTGGCGCAGGTCCGGCGGGTTTATCGGCAGCAATCGAGGCGGCAAAGAAAGGTTTAAAGCCTATTGTATTTGATGAGAATGCAAAGCCGGGCGGACAGCTTTTTAAACAGATACATAAATTTTTTGGTTCAAAAGAGCACAAAGCCAAGGTAAGAGGTTTTAAGATTGGGGAAGAACTTCTCAGTGAGGCAGAGGAATATGGTGTTGAAGTAATTTTAAATGCAACTGTTGTTGGTCTTTATCCTGAGAAGGAAGTTACGGTAAAGGTTGGTGACAGTGTTAAGCATTATAAAGGTGATGCTGTTTTAGTTGCAACCGGAGCTAGTGAGAACATGGTTAATTTTGAGGGATGGACAAAGCCCGGTGTTATCGGTGCAGGTGCGGCACAGACAATGATGAATCTTCATCACATTAAACCCGGAAACAGAATATTGATGCTTGGTTCGGGAAATGTAGGACTTGTCGTAAGCTACCAGCTTTTACAGGCAGGATGTGAGGTTGTGGCACTTGCAGATGCAGCTCCAAGAGTTGGAGGATATGGTGTTCATGCTGCAAAGATTGCAAGATGTGGTGTTCCGTTTTATCTGTCACATACTATTGTGAGAGTTGAAGGCGGAGATGCGGTTACGGGAGTTGTTATCGGACAGGTAGGACCTGATTGGAAGATAATACCGGGAACCGAAAAACATTTTGATGTAGATACAGTATGTCTTGCTGTTGGATTGTCTCCGATGTCACAGCTTTTAAAGCAGGCAGAAGTAAAAATGAATGACACAAAAGGCGGTCATGTCCCTGAAATCGATAAATACGGTGCAACAAGTGTTCCAGGAATATATGCCGCAGGTGATGTTTCAGGTATTGAGGAAGCAAGTTCGGCAATGATAGAAGGAAGAATGTCGGGAGCATCAATTGCATGTTATCTTGGATATATGACAGAGGAAGAGAGAGATGCAAGAATAGAGGAACTTGAAAATCAGCTTGAAACATTGAGACAGGGTATGTTTGCACCAAAGAACAGAGGTAAGCTTGTCGAAAAGACAGACGAGGGAATAGATGTCTCAATGAATCTTTTAAATAAGGGTTTTGTAGCTGATGATGAGATAGAGAGATTTCCGGGTGTTACACACCAGAAAGGAATACATCCTGTTATAGAATGTACACAGAATATTCCTTGTAATCCGTGTCAGGATGCCTGTAAGATGGGATGTATCCGCATCGGTAAGAATATAACTTCACTTCCTGCAATTGATGAGGAGAAAAAATGTATCGGATGCGGTATGTGTGTTGCATCATGTTCAGGTCAGTCAATTTTCCTTGTAGAAGAGGATGTAGAACCGGGATTTGGCGAAGTGACAATGCCATATGAGTTTTTACCGGTTCCAAAAGTCGGAGATAAAGGTATTGCACTTGGAAGAAACGGAAAAGAGGTATGTAAGGCAGAGGTTACTAAAGTTAGGACAGCTCCTGCATTTGACCATACAAATCTTCTTACAATAAAAGTTCCGAATGACATGGTTATGAAAGCAAGATTTTATAAAAAAGAAGCATAAGGAGGGTTTAGTTATGACAGACATTCAGGCAAAATTAAAAGAAATAGGACCATTTGTTGAAGGTGCTGACGACAGCCTTCTGGTATGCCGTTGCGAGGAAGTTACTAAAGGACAGATAAGAAAAGCTGTTCATGAGGGAATATTTACATTGGAAGAAATGAGAAGATATTTAAGGTCAGGAATGGGTCTTTGCCAGGGACAGACATGTGGAAAAATGGTTAAATCAATTATTGCATCTGAACTTAAAGTATCTCCGTCTGAGGTTGTACCTGCAAGTTCAAGAGCTCCAATGAGACCAATAGAAATGTGTATATTAGCAGAGGATGGAGGTGCAAGCCATGAATAAAACAGCAGATGTAGTAATTATCGGTGGTGGAATAAACGGATGCGCTGCAGCTTATTATCTTGCAAAAAAAGGTGTTAAGAATGTGGTCGTATTAGAAGCAACAAACAGTATAGGGCATGGAGGTTCGTCAAGAAACGGGGGCGGTGTACGCCAGTCGGGACGTGATGTTAGAGAACTTCCGTATGCGATGTATGGAATTAAAAATATGTGGCCTACATTATCGGAGGAACTTGGTGTAGATACGGAGTATACTCAAAAAGGAAATTTAAGAATGGGTAAGACAGAGGAACATCTGAAAAAACTTCAGACGCTTGCCGACAATGCAAAATCAGTAGGTCTTGATGTAAGAATGATTGATAAAAAAGAAGTTAAGGAGATTTGCCCTTATCTTTCAGATGATGTAATCGGGGCAAGCTGGTGTCCGACAGACGGTCATGCAAACCCTCTCACAACAACACTCGGATACTATAAAAGAGCACTTGAAATGGGTGTGAAATTTTATACAGATGCACCTGTAAACGCACTGCAGAAAGTTAAGGGTAAGGTAAGAAAAGTAATATTAAATGACGGTACCGTATTTGAAGGCGAGACAGTAATACTTGTGGCAGGCTATGAAAGCAGGGAGATAGCAAGGACAATAGGCATCGACGTACCTATGACAAGACTTATAGATGAATGTCTTGTAACTGAAATGCAGCCTCATATGATAGATGTAATGTTTGGTTGTGCGACAGCAGATTTCTATGGACATCAGACACATCACGGTTCTTTTGTATTTGGATCAGATTCAGGATGGGAAGCAGTAGATGAGATGGTAGACCCTTCAACAAATACGGCAGACCCTTCAAAGCTTATCACTAACTCCATGACATTATCGGCAAGCTGCAGGGCAATCCAGAGTTACATACCTGCACTTAAAGATGCAAAGATTGTGAGAAGCTGGTGCGGATGGCTTGATAATGCATTTGACGGAGTACCTTTCCTGAGCCCGGTAGAAGAAGCACCAGGACTTATACTTGCATGTGGATTTACAGGACATGGATTTGGAACGGCACCTGCTGTAGGACTTATGCTTGCGCAGATGGTAGTCGGAGAGGAAACAGTAGTAGATATAAGTGCACTTGATTATAGCAGATTTAAACCGGTGAGATGATTTTGACAGGATAATGTAATTATTGTAGAAAGTAACTTACAAGTTGTGAACTTGTGGGTTACTTTTTATTTTTAAAATTGTTTAACACCATTAAGAAGGTCTCAAACAATAAGTAGTTGTGGTGACTTCCGTTTTGCTGTTTTTATCTTGTAAGGCTTATTATATTCATAAAATTAGTAATAAATTACAAGTAAACGGTATTGAAAATGTTATGAATTGCTTGTGATAAGATAAATAAAAAGTTTGAGAACTCGAATGATTCTTTTAAGTTTTCATTGATTTGTACTCTGAATTATGGTATTATATTTATCATGTTGTAATTATGATTTATGCAGTTAGGTTTGAATAAAATCTAATTGATGATTTGATATTTAATATTGCGAGGTAGAGTAGATGTCGATTTCATATAACGGATTATGGAAAATGCTGATTGACAAAAATCTGAAGAAGGTTGATCTGATAGAAAGATTAGAGATTAGCAGCAGTACAATAGCTAAAATGACAAAGAACGAGGTGGTTTCTTTGCGGGTACTTGAAAAGATTTGTCGGGAGCTGGACTGTGATTTCGGAGATATTATTCGCTATGTGAAAGATGAGGAGGGTGAATGATCATGGAATACAGTGCAGGATTAACATCTAAATTGTTTTGGCTGCAGGAGGCAAGAAAGACGGCATCATATATTGCAGATGGTCTTAGCAAGTCTGAGATTAGAGCGATTGCATGGGATGAGAATATATATCAGGTAAGAGCCGAGTATCGTGCTTATGAGGTGTTGAATGGTACATATCGTAGGGTTTCTCTTCTTCCAATGGATTTACTAAAAGCATTTTTGTCCTGCGATATTGAGACGGCGAAGGTTTTAAATCTGATTTCGATATTGATGGACAGCCGTTTGTTTTTTGAATTTATGCATGAAGTGTATGATGAAAAGCTTAGAATTGGTGAGTCAGAGATTACAGACCGTGATTTGAATGTATTTTTTGCGGATAAGGCAATGCAGAGTGAAGTGGTTGCCGGATGGACAGATGCAGCAGTAAAAAAACTTAAACAGTGTTTTTGTCGCATGATGTATGAGGCAGGCTTGCTTGAAAGCAGTGCCAAGCCTAGGACTATGAGGCGGATACACATTGATTATAGAATGGAAGAATTATTGAAAAGGAATGGATTAGAAGCATATCTGAATGCAGTGAAGGGGGTGCGTTGATGGGAAAGTTATCATTGGATGAAAGGTTGAATCAGATAGAGAAGAAAATATCGGATCAGAGCTTTCGCAGCAATAAAGGATTGGGAAATGAGGTCGGATATTATATATTTGATTATGATCCGAGAGAAGAACTTCATGTGAGAAATCATATACAGTATCTAAAGAACAGAATAAATGAGAGCAGCTTGGGCTTTCAGATTATAGAACTCGATCTGTTTCACTTGATGATAGAAGTGTTAGAGGAGGAAGGTTATCTGGAAGCATTCTTTGATTTGGAAAGAGAGAATGGATTCTTTGAGATGGCAGACAGCCTTGTAGAAACATTGGGACTAGATGAGACAAATGAGCTGAATTTAATCATATCCAGAATATTGCAGGAAGATTTAACAGACAGTGTGGTATTTCTTACGGGAGTTGGCAAATGCCATCCAATTATTGCCAGTCACAATATCCTTAATAACCTGCATCAGGTACTGGATAGTGTTCCAGTGGTAATGTTTTATCCGGGCGAATATAGTGGACAGGATCTGAAGCTATTTGGAACGATGGATTCACATAATTATTATAGAGCATTACCTTTGGTGTAGAGGTGGCAGCAGTATTTTCTGAAAGGAAACAGTTTTTCGTAAAAAATAGGAGAATTAACAATGCAGATTAAAAATATGTTTGAAAAGCAGATTGACCGTGACATAAAAGGCGTTATTAAAGTAGGTCAGTCGGACGAAGAAAATATTTATCAGGAATTGGATGAGTATGTTGTTACGAAAGAGTTGTTAAAGCATTTTCGTGTTTTTTTTGAAAATTATGAAAAGGGTATAGACGGATATACAGATAAGATGGGGGTATGGATTTCTGGATTCTTTGGAAGTGGTAAATCACATTTTTTAAAGATTTTGTCCTATCTGTTAAAAAACAGCACAGTAGAAGGCAAAAGAGCCATTGAGTATTTTACCGGATGTGAGTCTGATGCAGGCATCAGACCCAAAATCGAAGATCCTATGCTTATCGCAGAGATGACAAAAGCCGGAGAAACAGATTCAGATGTTGTGCTTTTTAATATTGATTCAAAGGGTTCTGCAAAAATTGGTTCCGGGAAAGAGGCTATTGTTGAAGTATTTATGAAGGTGTTCAATGAGATGCAGGGATATTGTGGTTCTGTTCCTTATCTTGCAGATTTTGAACGCCAGTTGGATGGTGAAGGCAGATTTGAGGAGTTCAAAGAAAAGTTTGAACAGATTGCCGGAGCACCATGGGAGAAGAAGAGACAGGCATTTGCCGTGATTCAGGACAAAGTTGTAAAGACGCTTGTTGAAATGGATTTTATGAGTGAGGAAGCAGCACGAAACTGGTGCAAAAATGCAAAGGGCAATTATGACCTTAGTATTGAAAAGTTTGTGTCTTTGGTGCAGGAATATTGTGCAAAGAAAGGACCGAATCATCATGTGATTTTTTTAGTAGATGAGATTGGTCAGTATATTGCGGATGATACACAACTGATGCTTAATCTTCAGACAATTGTAGAAGACCTGGGAACTGCCTGCCGTGGAAAAGCATGGGTTATCGTAACAAGTCAGGAGGACATTGACTCTATCACCAAGACAAAAGGAAATGATTTTTCTAAGATTCAGGGACGATTTGATACAAGACTTTCATTATCGGCATCAAATGTGGATGAGGTTATTCGTAAGCGTGTACTTGCAAAGAATGATACAGCAGCACAGGCTCTCAGACTCATCTATGAGCAGAAAGAGTCAATTATAAAGAATCTTATTACATTTACAGTGGATACGGCAGATAAAAAGCTGTATGCAGATAAAGCTGATTTTGCAGATTGCTATCCTTTTATTCCGTATCAGTTCAGTCTTTTAGGACAGGTGCTTACTGCTGTCAGAACACATGGTGCAAGTGGAAAACATCTGTCTGACCAGTCACGCTCTATGCTTGCATTGTTTCAGGAGTCGGCAATTAGAGTAATGGATAAAGAGGATGGAGTATTAGTCCCATTCAGCTATTTCTATAATCCATTACATAAGTTTATTGATCACCAGCATAGCCAGGTAATCTCAGATGCAGAGGATAACAGTAAACTGGATGAGTTTGATGTAGAGCTGTTGAAAGTTCTTTTTATGATTAAGTATGTCAAGGAAATCAAGGCAAATGCAGATAATCTCACTACACTTATGATTTCAAATATTGATGATGACAGAATTGAAGTTCGTTCTAAGATTGAGGAGTCATTAAAGAAACTGATTAAAGAGACGCTTGTACAAAAGAATGGTGAGATATACATTTTCCTGACAAATGAAGAGCAGGAAATCAACAATGCCATCAATAATGAGTCTGTAGAGATGGGAGAAATCATAGGAGAAGCTTCAACAGTTATATTTGAGGAAATCTATACAGAAAAAAAATATAGATATAGTAATAGATATATGTTTGCATTTAATCAGAAGGTGGATGATCGATTTTTCAAAAGTAATCAGTCTAACGATATCGGAGTGACAATTATAACACCTTATGGTGGGGATTATGCAGATTCTGCACTTCGTCTGCTCTCGGCACAGGAAAGCAGTATAATTGTGAAATTGCCAAATGACGGTACATTTCTTGATGAAATTACAGAATCAATAAAAATATATAAATTTCTTAATAAAAATGCTTCCGGTGCCAGAGGCAGCTTTGACAGCATCCGTAGGGCAAAAGAGGATGAGCGTATTGAAAAAAAGGATAGAATCAGAATCTTTATTGAGGATGCATTAAAGAATGCGGACATTTATGTAAATGGCGATAAGGCAGTCATTTCGGCTAAGGAGCCTGCGGCAAGGATTAACGAGGCACTTGGTAAGCTTGTAGCTATGAAATACAATAAGCTCACTTATATGGAGACAGCACCTGAACTGTCAGATATTAGTGCTATCTTTAAGCGTAGCGATGGTCAGATGAGTTTTCTTGGCACGAGTGATACAACACCGAATAAACTTGCATTAGAGGAGGTAGTGCAGGTAATTGGATTAAATAATGCCAGACATATGAAGACTTCTCTCAAATCATTACAGGATAAATTTGGTGCAGCACCTTATGGATTTGATACAAAAGATGTGCAGTGGCTTGTTGCAATGCTGTTCAAACTGGGAAGGGTTTCTCTTACACTTAACAGCCGGAATCTTTCATTGCTTTCAACAAATCCGGATGAATTAGTCAGATACATTACAAAGCGTGAATATGTAGAAAAACTTTTAATTGATATTAGAGAGAGAGCGACTGACGGACAGATTCGTTCTGTCAAAGAAGTTATGAAGGATTACTTCGGATTCACGGTAACAAGCGATGATGATGATAAAATCATGAGCAGTTTTAAGGATAGAGCAGAAGATAAAGTGGAAGTATATGATGACATTCTTGTAGAGTACCGAATTAATCCAAAATATCCTTGCAAGAGACTGATGGAAGATGCAAGAAACAGACTTGCAAAAATCCTTAATATAAATGAGGCAGCAGAGTTTTTTAAGACTGTAGATAAAAAGAGGGATGACTTGCTTGACGACGCAGAAGATACGGCACCTGTATTTGATTTCTTTAATGGCGAACAGAGAAAGATTTTTGAAGAAGCAGTAAAGAACCTTGCTTATTTTGAAAACAGTAAGACTTATGTAAGTGACCGTGAGCTGTTAAAAGTAGTTGAAGAGATAGTGGATGTTGTAAAGACCGGTAAGCCATTTGGTAAGATTCAGAGATTGCCGGAGTTGAACATGAAGTTTGAAGACCTTCACATGGGATTGCTTGAAAAAGAAGCTGCAATAATGGAACCGTTAGTACACGATGACTTTCTTAAAGTAAAAGAAGTATTGGATAGTAAACCTTTTGCAGAAGTGCTCCGTTCCCATATCAATCAAAGATTTGATGAAATACGGGAGAAACTTACAACATCCGGTGATATAGCTGCGATTAAAAATATCAGGCTGGAAAGCGATGCACTTAAAATAAAGTGCCTGGATGAGATAGATGAATATGAGAGAGTGCATCAACCGGTATCAGAACCGCCTGTTACACCGGTAGTTTCCGGTAAAGAGCCGGTTAATGATGTTCAGACACCAACTAAAGTAAAGACGAAAAGACGCAAAAATATTTCCATCAGCAATGTGGCTGGGGCAAGAACATATTCGATTGAGACAGAGCAGGATATTGATAAATTCCTTGCTCAGATGAAGCAGAAACTGATGCAGGAGCTGGAAGAAGACACAATAATTACATTGAGCTGATGAGCTTGATTGGAGGATATAGCACATGAACAAAAATGCAATTAAGAAATTTGCAATAGATGCAAGAAATAAACTGATAGCATCTGTCACAGACAAGGCAGGTATGCTTGGAATCACACCGGATAACTGCAGTGAAGCAATAACAAAAGGTGTCGATTTTGAAGTATATAAGACAACCGCAGGAACAGAAGTAACACTTAACAAAAAGCAGTGTGAGCAAAGAAGAAAACTGGTAGACCAGATTAATGCAAAAGGCTTTGAGGCGGTAGTGGAAGAAGTAGCATATACATGGTTTAATCGTATATGTGCTATCCGATTTATGGAAGTTAATGATTATATGTATCCTGTAAGAGTTCGTGTGCTTTCTTCTGAAAAAAAATCTTCTGTAAGCGGATTGGTAAAGAATGAGCCTGATGTGGTAACAATGGCACCTGATATTGATTGGGATTTCACAGATAAAGAGAGAGATGAAATCATTGATGCCAAGATGAATAACAGACTTGATGATTTATTCAGAATGCTCTTTATAAAGCAGTGCAATCTGCTTCATGAAGTATTACCGGGACTTTTTGAAGAGACAGAAGACTATACAGAAATGCTTCTTAACATCTCATTTACAAATGAAGATGATGTAATTCGTATGCTTGTAGATGGTATAGATGAAAAAGAATTTAATATCACTACTGTTGGCGAAGATGGCAAGGCAGCAGGACAGGTGGAAATCATTGGATGGTTATATCAATATTATAATACAGAGCCTAAAAATAAAGCATTTGCAAAGAAAGGCAAAATCACAAAAGAGGAAATTCCGGCGGTTACCCAGCTTTTTACTCCGGACTGGATTGTAAGATATATGGTAGAAAACAGCCTCGGCAGAATGTGGGTAGAAGGACATCCGGATGATGAATTGAAGAGCAAATGGAAATACTATCTGGATGAGGCAGAGCAGGAAGAGTCCGTACAGCAGGAACTTGATAAGATAAAGGCAGAGTATGCAACATTAAAGCCAGAGGATATAAAGCTTATTGATCCTTGCATGGGCTCCGGTCATATTCTGGTGTATGCGTTTGATGTATTTATGCAGATATATGAAAATGCAGGATGGTCACAGAGAGATGCTGCACAGAGTATTATCCAAAATAATATATATGGACTTGATATAGATGACAGAGCTGCACAGTTGAGTTATTTTGCAGTATTGATGAAAGCAAGACAGTATGACAGAAGAATACTGACAAGAGGCATAGAGCCGAATGTATATGCTGTGCAGGAGAGTAATGGTATTAATCGAGGTCAGCTTAAATATTTTGGTGCAGGATTGACAGAGGAAGAGAAACAGACCGCATTATTGCAAATGGAAGGACTTCTTAATACATTAAATGATGCAAAGGAATATGGTTCTTTGCTTAATGTGGAAAGCTATGATTGGGAATTGTTAGGCAGATTTGTAGAAAGCAGCAATACTGAAGGTCAGATTTCTTTTGATACATACGGATTGGATGAGACAGCGGAGAAGTTAAAACGATTGATTAGAATTGGGAAGGTGATGGCTCAGAAATATGAGGTTGTTGTTACTAATCCGCCGTATGCGGGTACGAGTAATCTTAGTGCAAAAGTAAATAATTTTGTTAAGAAAAATTATCCTGATAGTAAGGCTGATTTATTTGCTGTGTTTATTGAGCGTTGTGGAGAGATGCTTAAGAAAAATGGATATCAGGCGATGATAACGCAGCATTCGTGGATGTTCATTGGAAGTTTTGAAACATTAAGAAGCAAGATGCTTAATTGTAATTTAATAAGTATGGTTCATTTAGGAATAAAAGCATTTGAAGAGATTGGTAATGATGTTGTACAGACATGTTCGTTTATTTATCAAAAAGATAAAAAAAATAATTATTTTACAAAATTTGTAAGACTTGTAGAATATAAAAGTTATAGCGAGAAGGAAAAGGAGTTTTTCAATACGCATAATAGAATAAACTCTAAATGTATGAGATTTGGCAATATACCAGGCATACCATATGCTTATTATGTGAGTGACAATTTTATAGATAATTTTCAAAATGCAAAATATATTGAAGATTATGGAAAATTAACTGGTTCGCAAAATATTACAGGTGATAATGAGAAATATTTAAGATTATTTTGGGAAGTCGAAAAAGAAAAAGTGGGTAATGAATGGCGATTGTATGCTAAAGGTGGTGATTACAGGCAGTATTATGGTAATTTATCTTATATTGTAAATTGGTCAGAACAAGCTAGAAAGTTTTATGCGACAAATAAAACATCTAATTTATTAGCAGAAGAATTTTGGTACAAAGAGGGGATAACATATTCGGCAATTACGAGTAGAGGGACTGGTTTTAGATATCTACCTAAAGGATGTATTTTTGATAAGGGAGGACCATCAATAAATCTGTTCATCAATAAAGATGAAGTTTTAGCATTACTAAACTCTAATGTGGCAAAATACTACTTTTGGGTTTTTAATCCATCAATAAATTTACAAATTAAGGATGTTAAAAGTTTTCCAATAATTTTACCTGAATTAGAAGAAATAAAAAAATTGGCAAAAGAAAATATTGATTGCTGTAAAATGGATTGGGACTCTTATGAAACATCTTGGGACTATAAGATACATCCATTAGTGAAGAATACATTATCAAAAGATCTTTCTGAGAAATTTGTAGAATGGGAAATGGAGTGCGACAACAGAATTAAAACACTTATTAGAAATGAAACAGAATTAAATAAAATATTTATTAATGCATATGGGTTAAGAAATGAGGTAACACCAGATGTTGAAGAAAGAGATATCACAGTCCATAAGGCAGATTTGCAGCGAGATATTAGGAGTTTAATTTCTTATGCAGTAGGCTGTATGTTTGGACGTTATTCTATCTATCAAGAGGGCTTGATGTATGCTGGTGGCATGTGGGATTACAGTAAGTATAAGGATGCAGCATGGAGAACGGAAGGAAGACCGGATGTATCTGATTTTTATACAAAACTTCATTATATGCCAGATTTTGACAATATTATTCCAATTACAGACGAAGAATATTTTACAGATGATATTGTTGGACTATTTGAAGATTTTATAAAAACGGTGTATGGAAAAGATACACTGGAGAAAAATCTCAATTTCGTAGCAGAAGCACTTGGTAATAAGGGCAACACAAGTAGAGAAGTAATCAGAAATTATTTTTTAAATAATTTTTTTAAGGATCATTGTAATACTTATTCTGTTACGGGTTCCGGTAAGCGTCCTATCTACTGGCTTTTTGATAGTGGTAAGCAAAATGGATTCAAAGCACTTATCTATATGCATCGATATGATGCTGATACAGTAGGCAGAGTAAGAACAGACTATCTTCATAAGGCACAGAAGTATGTAGAAAATGCAATGCAGAGTGCACAATATACGATTGACAATGCTAAATCTGCATCAGAAAAATCAAAAGCTACAAAAGCAGTAACAAAGTACACAAAGCAGCTTGCTGAGATGAAGATATATGATGAAGCCATTGCTCATGTTGCTAATCAGAGGATAGAGATTGATCTGGATGATGGCGTAAAGGTAAATTATGCAAAATTCCAGGGTGTGGAAGTCGCTCAGGAAGGTAAGAAAACATTGAAAGTTGATTTGTTGGCGAAGATATAGGTAATATTGTTTTAAAAGATATATAGATTAAAGGTGGTGCATATTAGACATGATAAGTCGTAACACAGATAATTTTACAGGATTTGTAATTCAAGATGAAGAGAAAATATATTTTCATGCACAGGATAAAGTGTTTAATTTTATAACAAAGGGAGTGGGTATATTTGCTGAGTTCTCAGAAAGCGTAATGAAATCGCCAGATTATTTTTTACATGGGTATTCAACGGATGGTTATCAGATTGCTTTATATACTGGGTATGATGAAAGGATAATATCGTCAAACTATAAATTGCGACCAGGAATTTATCTTGTGAGTACAGCTAATTTGTGTAGCTATGATATGTCTAAAATGCAAGCAATAGAGTTTATTGGTGGAACTCTTAACAATTTGTATCAGCAACCCCAAATCGTTACAAAATATGACAAAGAAAGGAAGTACTATATTAAAACTTATCCTGAATTTAAGAAAGAGTATTCTGTAAGAATAAATGGTATTGAATGCAAGTTTATTTTGAAAAATATACCATCAAAGAATAATCCATCAATCATGAACTTGATTGCGAGATATGAATTTCCAAAGGAAATGCCTATAAAAACCATAAGACTTACCTATAATGTTTTAATGAAAATATGCAGGTTTATGACAAATAGAGAAAATGTCGGATTCGATGAGGTGTGTCTCTATCAGATTGATGACAAAACAGGTAAGTGGTTTAAGTTTGCTGATGGATTCCTAGATTACCAGTATGATAAGTTTACAGAAAAGAAATATCAACAGAATATTTTATTTGATGATGTTGATGAATGCATAGCTAATTTACACTCTGTAATGTCTGCCGATACTGAGGGAAAGGCAACCTATTTATTTGATTTTTATGCAGATAACGATAAGGATTATAGCATATTGTCTAATGATAAGATTAAAAGTATATGTTCATCTATTGAATGTGAATTAGATTTTGTAACGGATCTTAAAGATGATGAAAATAATAATTTGACAGATTTAATTAAAAATGTGAAAGCGGTAATTAAACAGCATAAAAAGTCAGATAAAAAATTAGAAGACAAAACTTATGATATGATTTTTAGCAGTATATCTCATTGGGGGATGGCTAATAGTAGAAAGATACATTTGCTTTATAAAAGACAAGATTATTATATGAAAATACTCAAGGAAAAAGCTCAATTATCATGTACAGAAGAAGATATTGCGACATTTGTAAAATATAGAAACGATATTACACATGGAAGATATAGGACATTAGATTCGGTGGTTGCTGAGACAGCATATACTTTGATGGCATTAGCATATTGTTGTTTCTTACTTAGAATAGGAATAAAAGACGATAAACTGAAATTTTTATTTGAAAGTAATAGAATTGCGTCTTGAGTAATTTATGAAATATTCAAGTCATAAGCAGAAGTATTTCAAAAGATGATGCCAGATATGAGTTCCATGATCTTGATGGTACAGTTGATCCGCAGCATCAGTTTCCTGTAAGTATTGAAAGTACAGGCGACTGTCTGGACAATCATGATTTGAAATGGGTGCGTTCTCTTAATTCTGAAAGTGGAAATACAACAGTTAAAGAAGCAAAAGAATTAACTAATATATCAAAGGATGTACAAAAGAGAATTATGACAGGAGACAAGTCATTAATTCTTCCGTTGATATCTTATTATGGTACAGGAACGAAATTTGACACCATATTGTGGAATAATTATTTCATGGCTTGAGAGTAAATTGAATTGACAATATATCTCATTGATGATTATGCTACTAAAATGTTGATTATATTTTCTAATAATTACATAAGTAATCATGATATTACTGTAGGACTGTTTTCAGCGTTAAAATATCTTGAAAATATCGGATATAAAATAAAAGGAAAAAACCATAGAGATGTATATTATGAAGTAACTAAGTATCTAAATGTTTTGGGGGGAACATACATATTAGATTATTTTACATCAGAAGAATTAGAACAAAAGATTATAAAATATATGATGTCAATTAAAGGGGCAATTTGTACAGAGTAGAAATATAGTTGACGATATTATAAGTTATGTGTATAGTGTGTCATAATTAGAGATGGGAGTAAATAAATGGATTTATAAAATATACAATTGAGATTCATCTGAATAATGATGATGGTGTAAAGGTAAATTATGCTAAACTTCAGGGCGTGGAAGTCGCTCAGGAAGGTAAGAAAGCATTGAAAGTGGATTTGCTGGCAAAGATATAGATAAAGGATGGTGAGATATTTGTATTTAGAAAAGATTCATATAGAGAATTATAAAGCAATTGAAAAATTAGATATTAATTTAAAACCTGGGCTGAATCTGCTTATTGGTGATAATGGTTCAGGAAAAACTTCTGTCCTTGAGGGAATTGCTGTTGCTCTTGGAGGTTTGTTTGTCAATGTCGCAGGTGTCAGAACTAAGAATATCGTAAAAGATGATGTTCGTATGAATATAAAAGCTCTGGGTGACTCTTCAACGACGATTGAATATTGTGAACCTGTAGTGGCTGGCTGCACACTTCAGGTAACGGAAGACCAGAATTTTACATGGAACAGAATCAAGGAAGAGGTATCTGCTACCCATACAAAGATAGATGATAAAAATGTATGTGTTTGGATGAAGAAACTTGCTAATAATTCAAGTACAATTCTGCCATTGATTAGTTTTCAAAGTGCTGCCAGAGCATGGAGAGTAAGAAGAGGAGATTTTGGAACGGAATTAAAGAAGAAGTTAGATGACAGAAGATGTGGATATATCGGTTGTTTGGATTCTTCAATGGATGTGAAATCTATTCAGCAGTGGTGTCTCAAACAGGAAATAGTGACCTCCAATAAAGGAATAGTGCGGGAATACGAAATGTTTAAGAATATTGTAGCTTTGTTTATGAAAGAAATCAACGAACTAGATAAGATGCCTTCAATTTATTATTCTCCACAGTTTGATGAATTAGTTTACAAGGATGATAAGGAAGAAATGCCTATTTCAAAGCTGAGTGCCGGTTACCAGTCTTTATTGTGGATGGTTATGGATTTGGCATATCGTGTTTGTATGCTTAATCCGGAATTAGAAAGTAGAGACCAAATTACAGGTATAGTGCTTATAGATGAAATTGATTTACACCTTCATCCAAAGTGGCAGTGGAATGTAATTGATGCATTGCGAAAAACATTTTCAGGGGTTCAGTTTATCATTGCAACACATTCACCGATTGTAATTTCAGCGTCAAAAGAGGTAAACCTGATTCTTTTAGACAAAGTCAAAGCAGTGAGTTATTTACCAGATTGTTATGGATATGAAGTAGAGGATGTACTGAGCTACCGTCAGGAGAGTGTATCAAGACCAAAGGAGGTAAAATACCTGGTTGATGAGATAGAGAATGCGATTGACGATATAGCATTTGACAAAGCAGATGCTGCATTGGAAAGATTAAAAGATGTGCTTGGTGCAGATAATTTAGAGTACAAGAAAATGGCAGGAATGATTTCAGATGCAAAGCTGATAGAGGAGTGCTGACATGCTGTATATAGAAAAAGAAGGTTTGCCGAATGATATAAACAGAAAAATTATAGAGTTGAGCAAAAGCGAGGAATGGAAAAGCATCGGCGAAGACGACACAACAGCAATACGCAATGCCTTCGATAATGATTTTCCAAAGAATGAGGTTAAAGAGATTTTACTTCATGAACAACATGGAATCTGTGCATATTGTATGAGACGTATTCGTATGGACAATCATTCCAGAGTGGAGCATCTTGTACCATTGAGTAGAAACAAGGACATGGCAATTGATTATAACAATATGCTTGGAGTATGTGATGGTGGGGAGAAAGTTACTGGGGATAAGGGACATATTCTTTGTTGTGATGCACATAAAAAAGAGATAGAAATCACGATTAGTCCTCTAAATAGGTCTCAGATGGATAAGATTGCATATGACTCAAAAGGTAAAATCTTCACGAAACCGAAAGATGAAGATATGGAAAGAGATATAAATGAAGTTCTCTTGTTGAACGGTATTCAGAAAAAAGATGGGACGGTAAGAGATACCTCTACGGAACTGTTAAAGGGCAGAAAAGATGCCTATGACAGAGCAAAGAAAATGATGGCTGCCTTGAATACAAAAGGAAAATGTACATCAGCAACGCTTAAAAAGATAATGGATAAATTATACAACAGAGAAGAAAGAGATGAGTTTGTAGGTGTTCAGATATATTATTTTAGAAAACATTACAATTCGCTGATTCGCAGAGGAATGTAATTTGTGCATACCACCTGCACAAATGGATTAGAAGGTGAAATATGGATTTACAGAACATACAGGAACAATTAAATACAGAATTTGACAAGTCAGAGACACGAATCGTATTTTGGTTTGATGATAAAGGTGAATATGAAGATGAGGTATCAGAACTGCAGCTTGGTGATGTAAAGCTGCATATTCTTGATGGTTTAAACTGGTTTTATTCTAAGTATTTATTGAATGAAGCAGATACAGAGAGTAAATATCTTGTTTATGCAGCATTTGCAAAGCCAAGTGATGCCAAAAATCCTCTTGCAGATATGTATTATTACTCAATACATTATTATACAGACAGAGTGTCACAGATGTCTCAGGAGATTGGTATTGATAATCGTTTTAAGGAGCATTTGTCGCAGTATGGCAATTTCTGGAAAAATAAGCATCGTATTGAGAAGTTTAAGGAACTTGGAATTGACTATTACAATGCACAGACGATTGATATTGGTTTGATTGCCGTGCTTACAGATGTGAAAACTCCGAATTTTGAGGAGGTCGTTAAACAGATGATGCTAGGTGACAGTGGAAAATACTTTAAGGCATTGGCTGATAATGGATTGACTGATAAATTCTGGGAGCTTTGTGAAAAATTCTTCGGTTATAAGTCTGAAAAGCCAAACATAGATGATTTGTCTGCTTGTATGATATTAACTTATGCATCGTCTACATTAAAGTCTGCTGTTCCAGAAACAATAAGGTCTTATATTCTTAAGAAGCGTAATGATGTTGTGATTTTTATCCGTAATATCATGGACAATGTGAATTATCAGGATGCCTATGACAAACTGGTAGAAAGAATAGATAAGTCATTACATTTTGTGGCAAAAATACAGGGTGGACTAAAGAAAGATGTGGAAAATAAAAAAGACAGTTCTCTCCAAATATCTGACATATTTGCCTGCGATGCGTTTGCCGGGTTAGATGACATTATTATTGATTGGGCATTGGAACAGCTAAATGATGAGATTTTAGATGCACAGATTGATGGACTGAGTATTGCCGAGGCAGCAGACCAGAGAATGTCTAAGGCATATCACTATAGTGACAGATACAAGAATGAATATACAACTATCAAGTATGCATATTTGATGATGAAGTCTATATCACTTATGGAGTTATCAAGTGATATTAAGTCATTAGCTGCAAATTACCGGGAAGAATACTACCTGATAGATTCGTATTACAGATGGTTTTATTATGCATATGATCAGATTGAAGATAACACCAAATTCTCTGATATAAGACAGAAGATAGAGAATATTTATGCGAATATATACTTGCAGAAGATAACATCAAAGTGGAATGAGAATTTCACAAATGAGTTAATGAATACTATTGATTTGCCTAAGCAGGAAGATTTCTACAAGCATTATATTAGAGGTTACGATGGAAAGCAGAGAGTTATTGTAATTATCTCGGATGCTTTCAGGTATGAGTGTGCAAAGGAACTTTTTGGCAGACTGGAATTAGATGAGAAGTGTACACCAAAGATGGAATGTATGCTTAGTTGTCTGCCTTCTGTGACATCGGTTGGAATGGCAAGCCTGCTCCCACATAAAGATATGCAGGTAGATGGCTGTATGAATGTAACTGTTGATGGACAAGTATGTGCAAGTATGGAGCAGAGGGATAAGATATTGAAATCTTATAATGAAAATAATGTGGCTTTATCGTTTGATGAAGTTGCAAATGCAAATCAGGCTCGAATCAGAGAATTGATTCAGGGCAGGAATATCGTGTATATTTATCACAATCAGGTGGATGCAAGAGGAGACAAGCCTGCAAGTGAAAATGAGGTATTTAACGCTTGTGCTGAGGCTATAGAAGAGATACATAAGTTGGTTAGAAAGCTGACAATATATGTATCTGCACCGAAGTTTTTCATAACAGCAGATCATGGCTTTCTATATAGAAGAGACAGATTACAGGAGTTTGATAAGGTTGCATATCCGAAGGATAAATGCTTATATACCAACAAGAGATTTATTATTACAGAAGATGCAGTAAATGAACAAGGAATCATGGCAAGAACAATGCCATACCTTAATAAACTATATGTAGATACTCCGGTAGGAGCAGATATATTCAAAGTTTCCGGAGGTGGACAGAATTATGTACATGGCGGTACATCTCTGCAGGAGATGATAGTTCCGATAATTGAACTGACAACAAATACCAGAGGTGTAGCATACGATTATGTGGATGTTGTCCTTACATCTGTTACTCGTAAAGTGACAAATCTTATCACATACTTTGATTTCATTCAGACCGAGAAAGTTACAGACACTATGAAAGCTAGAAGTATAGTGGCTTACTTTACTACGGAGGATGGAGAAAAGATTTCATTTGATGTGCCGATGATTGCTAATAGCAGAGAAGATGCACCGGAGAAGAGAACTTTCCATGAGAAGTTTACTTTGAAATCAAGAGAATATAAATACGGTGATAAGTATTATCTTGTATTGGCAGATGCTAGTGATGAGAAGAATATTTTACAGCAGTATGAGTTTATGATTGATATTGCATTTATGGATGATTTTGGATTTTAGAATATTTAATAACATAAAGGATAGAGACGAATATATGAACAATTGGAATGAATTTATTAAGCTGTATAATAGTTTTCAATACGAGGAAATTGAAAAATTACACGGGAATATTTATCATTATACGAGTCCAGAAGGATTGAAGGGAATATTTGATACAAGCTCCTTATTTGCTTCAGATATGTATTTTTTAAATGATTCGAGTGAGGGAATGTATGTAATATCGCTTATTGAGGAAAATATTGATAGATTATGTAAAAGTGAAAATGAATTAAAGAGATATGTAGAGAAAGAATTGCGACTTATTAAATCAGGAAAATGGCAGGAACAAATACATAATTACATAATTTCATTTAGCCAAAATGGGGATTCACTTGAAATGTGGAACTATTATACAAAGGGTAATTCGATACAAGGATATAATATTGGATTTGATATTGATAAATTATCATCATGCATTCAGATAGAAATATTGGATGATAATGGCGGTCAGATACCGAGAGATAATGAGAAGCACTTAGTACTGTATCAAGGAAAGGTAATCTATGATAAAGATAAACAGGTTTCTATAGTAGAATCAATTTTTGATAAATTTTACCGAAAGTACATAGAATTGAGTGATAAGGAGATGTTAAGCCTAGTTGCTCATTTCATCGTTTCTAAAATAATTAATTATGGTATGTTTTTTAAATCAAAGGAATTTTCAATAGAAGAGGAATATCGTTTTATTTATGCTACATACTTACTAAAAAATAATTCTGAAAAAGGGATACCATATAAGGAGCAGTTTAGAATCCATGATGGATGCTTGGTGCCATATCAAAAATGTTTGTTTGATATGAAAAGCGTTTCAGAGGTAACATTTTCACCATCATTGTATAATGAAATGACAGAGGCAGGATTGAAACGGCTGCTAGATCAGTGTGGAATAATGCATGAGAATAGAATTAAAAAATCAAAGATTCCATTGAGATATTAACAAATTGTGTGGTAAGCAATATGGTTGAAATAAACAATTTTGCCGTGAAAAATCTAAATCTATTGGAGAAAACTTTATTCCGGTGGATGCATCAGATAAGCAGATGAAACAGAAATATATGGATATGGTTCGTCACAGTGCGGTAAATTCTTCTATGGAACAGATAAATAAATTCAGTCTGCAAATGTTTTATACTGCGGACATGGAGAATGTATATTATGCAAAAGATATAGATTGTTTTATTGTTGCAGAGGTAGAAAATGATGTATTGCTCTTGCAGAGTGTAATATGCAGAAATAAGGTTATGCTTTCGGAAATTTTACAGAGAGTGGGAACTAAATATCACAAATGCAGGCTGGGATTTACACCTGCCAGTGACGATATGTATATGTGCATTTCAGAGCGTTATAATGGAGAGAATGAGTACAGGTTGTTTTATTTGGGAGAGAAAATGGAAAGTATAATGCATGAGAAAATTTATTTTCCGGAACTTTCCCATGCGTAAAATACAATAACCCTGTATCGTTTTTTACAATACAAACAGGATAAAAAAGAATAATATGTTTATTGTAAGCAAATAAGTTAAGGCTGAAAAAATACTTGTAAAAATTTGACAATTATGATATTATCAATACATGACAAAGGTGTCAACGGTTGTATTCCGTTGGCACTTTTTTGTGCTTTTATTCCTTTGTTGTGTATTGAAAAGAAATGGAGGAATAAAATATGAGTGCAAAAATTGATTTTCTTTATTTAAGTGAGCCGGATATGATAAAAGCCGGAGTAAAAGATATGGGCAAATGTGTTGATGTTATGGAAGATATGATGGTTACCTTAAACAAGGGTGACTATGTTATGGGAGGCGAAAATCATAACTCACACGGTTGTATGGTTACATTCCCTGACAATCCGGAGTTTGAAGGAATGCCAAAGAACGGCGAAGACAGAAGATTTATGGCTATGCCGGCATATCTTGGAGGAAACTTCCAAATGGCAGGAATGAAGTGGTATGGCTCAAATATTGAGAACAAGAAAGAAGGACTTCCACGTTCAATTCTTATGATGATGCTTAATGACAAAGACACAGGCGCACCATTGGCACTTATGTCAGCAAATCTTTTGAGTGCATACAGAACAGGTGCAATTCCCGGTGTCGGTGCAAAGTATCTTGCAAGAAAAGATTCAAAAACGGTAGCCATAGTAGGACCGGGAGTTATGGGAAAGACAGCTCTTGCAGCATTTATGAGTGTATGTCCTAAGATTGATACGGTGAAAATTAAAGGAAGAGGAAAAAAATCAATAGATTCATTTGTTGAATTTGTTAAGAAGGAATTTCCACAGGTAACAACAATCAAGGTATGCGAGACTATGGAGGAGGCTGTAAGAGACAGTGATATTATAAATACGGCAACTTCGGTAGGTGATAAGGAAAGTCTTTTCCCTTACATAAATGATGAATGGATAAAAGAAGGTGCACTTATATGTATGCCGTCAGCAGCAAGATTTGATGAAAAATTTTATCTTGATGAAAATACAAAACTGGTGGTAGACAACTATAAACTTTACGAAGCATGGGCAGACGAATATCCATATCCGAGCTATGATCCGGTTCAGGTAGTCGGAGCAAAGTTTATGGATTTGCTTCATGACAAGAAGATAACAAGAGAAGAAATAATAGATATAGCAGATGTGATTACTAATAAAGTTGCAGGACGTGATAATGACAAACAGAGAATTATCTATTCTGTAGGAGGAATGCCTGTCGAGGATATAGCATGGGGCGAGACAGTATATAAAAATGCCTTGAAGATGGGAATCGGTGTTAAACTCCACTTGTGGGATGAGCCTGAACTTCATTAAATGTAAAAATGTCTGTGAGATGTAAATTTAAGATTTGCATTGCCAATGTGCGAAATAGCAGAAATGAGGTTTTATTATGGAACAGACAGATATCATAAATCCTTTTCAACCATATATGACATTAGAGATGGATGGTTACAATCAGATAGACAGACCTGATTATGGAATTTCACATTTCTATGAATTTACAATTCATGATAAGAAAAAACATTGTATAAAAGCAGTGCCTGATGCAAGTATAGATTTGTTGTTTAATATAGGCACAAACAAAGTTTCAACATATATAAGTGGAACGGTGTTTGGTGTAAAAAAATGGGAACTTGGCACTCAGGATGACTGTTTTGGTGTGAGATTCCAGCCCGGACATGGGCTGCTTCCAAAAGAGCTTACAATGGAAATGATAGTGAATGATGACGTTGAAATAGATGGTGATATCTTTGGACAAAACCTCACTGAAAAAATTGCTCTGGCAAAGACTATGGATGAGAGAATGGAGATATTCAAAAATGCATATGAAAATATGGTTTTAGAAAGAAATTCTTTATCTGACAAAGAAAAGATAAATCAATATCTTGTGAACAGAATAAGTCGAACTAAAGGAATGATAACAATGGGACAGCTGGAGGATGAGACGAATTATTCGGCTTGTTATCTAAGGAGGATATTTAAAAGTTATCATGGAATTTCGCCAAAGCAGTTTGCGCAGTATATAAGATTTCAAAATCTTCTTATGCAGGCAGATAAAAAGGATGTAAGATACGAGCAGGTGGCACTTGAGTGTGGTTATTATGATGAGCCGCATATGATGAAGGAATTTAAAAAATATGCGGGAATTACACTTGAACAGTATCGCAGAATGATAATTAAACAGGAAAAATTATTGCAATAGTAAAAAGATAAGAGACAAAGATTCAGTGTACTGTATTAATGATACAGTAGTTTGGAAGAAATTTAGCAGATAGAAATGAATTAAAAGGAGCGAGTGACTATGGGAATATCTAAAATAGAAGTAATAACAGGAATGTCAAAACTTACAAATCTTATATGTGAACTCAGCAAAGTAGGTGTACGCGGAGTTACTGTAATGCAGGTGCTTGGATGCGGCGTTGAACTTGGTACAAAGGAATATGAGGTTGAGCTTAACGAAGTGATGGAACTTTTGCCAAAGCAGCAGATAAATATTGTAGTTGAGGATGAAAAAATAGATAAGATACTTGACCTTATTAAAAAAGAACTTTATACAGGACATATCGGTGACGGAAAGATATTTGTGTATAGTATTGACAATGTTATAAGAGTTCGTACAGGAGATGAGGGTGTAGAGGCTCTTTAAATTTTTAACATGGAGCATTGCAGATGCAGATGCGGTTGTGTCCGTTATAGTAATATGAAAGGAATTTGCTTATGAATAAACAGAAATTAGGGCTTGCAAATGTAGTATCAATATCTGTCGGGCTTGTAGTTGCTACAAGCTGTCTTGTTTCATTGGGAGAAGGCTCTGGAACATTGGGAGTTACATTTATTCTTGCTATGGCAATAGCGATGTTGTTAAATATGACAACAGTTGCATCTTTATCTGAACTAAATGCATTGATGCCAAATACAACGGGTGGACTTGCACAGTATACTCTTGCAGCACTGGGACCATTGCCGACACTTGTGTCAATGGTAGGCGGTTATATAATATGTAATACAATGTCATGCGGCGTAGAGGCATCGATTTTTTCGTTTTCACTTGCAGATATAATTGGTGGAAATGTACCAAGTATAGTTTATACATTTATAATGACAGTTATAATTCTTCTTGCAAACTTACGTGGAGTTGACATGTTTGCAAAGATTCAGGATGTAGTTGCATTTCTTCTTGTCGGTTCGCTTGTAGTAATGGGATTTATCGGAATGGTAGGAGCAGGCATGGGAGCGAGGGTTGAACAGCCGTTTGTACTTGAGGCAGATTTTAAGGGGATTGCATCTATGACGGCAGTTGCATTTTGGCTTTTTATCGGAGCAGAGTATGCAATACCAATCTCAAAGGAAGTGAAAAACGCAAAGAGAAACGTTCCCCTTGGAATGATGATAGGACTGTTTTTAATCTTCATAATGCAGTCTGTCATGGTCTTTGGATTTCACAATTATGTTGAGTGGGGAAAACTTGCCGACTCAGCAGCACCACATCTTCTTTATGGATATGCAATTCTTGGGAAGTTTGGTAAAGTATGGATGATGTTAGTTGGAGCACTTGCAGTTATAAGCACACAGAACTCTACTGTAAACTCACTTGCCGTGATTTGTCAGGGTATGGCAAAAATGAATATGCTGCCAAAAATATTTGCAAAAACAAATAAATATAAAGTACCGTGGTTTGGTCAGGTTTTTGTGAGCACAGCAATCTTTTTGTTCGCATATGTCAGCAATAACTCAGCGGATATGATAGATTTTCTTATACTTGCCGGTTCGGTAATATGGATGGTTTCATATATACTTGCACACATAGATGTTCTGGTATTTAGAAAAAGACTTCCGAAAGCACCGAGAAACTTTAAAGTGCCAGGTGAATGGGTGCTTCCGATTATAGGAATTTTAGGAACTGCATATATGATTGTAAATATATCTACGGATGCACACGAAAGAATGATGATATGGCTGCTTACGGGAGTATCATTCTTGGTGCTTGGCATATATTCGGCAATATGGATAAAAGTGAAATTAAAAATGCCGGTGTTTAAACATGTTCCGCTTGAAAAAGTAATGGCAATGGAAAATGATTTGTACTATGTAGTCAGAAAACAAAAAGGAATATGGAAATAAAAAAGTAAAAGCAATGTTTTTGCCCTCTAGGAATTGTAAAACAATTCTTAGAGGGTAAAATACCTTTTGCTCCTTGCATTATATTATTATTTTTTGATTTTTATTGTATCTAATGTTCTAAATTCATAATTCTTTGATTTCATATATTTAATAATCTTTGGAAGTGCATTTGTATCTGCTTTTGATATAGCATGCAGCAGAGGAATCATTCCTTTGTGGTAATAGCTTTTAAATCTTCCTACAACATAATCTGTGGTAGGCTGGTCAGCAGGATTGTAGTCATACCAGGCAAGGCTCCAGAGAACAGTTGTATATCCCATATCCCGCATTGTTTTTAATGCACGCTCACTGTAATTACCCTCTGGTGGGCGGACAAATTTATCAATCGTGTAACCGGTTTTCTTTTTCATACATTTCTCAACACTTTTTAATTCAGAGCGTATTTTGTCAGTATTGCATTCACCTAATCTTGGATGCGTAGAGGTGTGGTTGCCAACTAAATGTCCCTCTTTTTTCATGCGTTTTACAAGTTTTGCATTGCCCTCGATATATGGTTTTGTGACAAAGAAGATTGCTTTGATGTTTTTCTCTTTTAAAATATTGAGTATTTTTTTGGTGTATCCGTTTTCGTATCCACAGTCAAAGGTAAGATATATGTATTTCTTTTTAGTATTGCCTGTGTATATGGTATTGTACTTTTTTAATGAAAATCCGCTGTAAGGAACGGTTCCGCCAGGTGTTGCATGATTGTTATTAAGACCTAATCCCCAGTCAACAGATTTCGTAGAGTAATGTTTTTTTGCTGCCGTTACATTTTGTGTACCTGAAAAAGCAAGTGAGAAAATTAAAATCAGGCATATTATTTTTTTAATATTTTTCATTTGAAACTCCTCCATATTAGTGAAAATTAAAGTCGCTGATGCATCACAGGATGGACAGCATCACTTAATGATATTATTATATATCATGTCAGGTAAAAATGCGTTACAAATCTATTACATTATTGTGTCTTTTAAAGGCTGAACTGTTACTTTAAAGAAGTTTTGCTGTTTCATGACAATAGTGTGACAGTAACAAATAAGTGGCGTTATGGCAAATGAAAATAAAGTATGTTAAAATAGTAAACAGTATATTGGAGAAAGAGGTGTAAAGGTATGGCAATGAATATTTTATTTACCGCTTTCAAGGGAAAGAATAATTCATCAGCTATATTATTAGATAAGATAACAGGTGATAAGTTATATCTGACAAATTCATATGTTGGACTTGCGAAAGAGATAAATCATCTTGAACAAATATATGATGTGGTATTGATGTTTGGTTTGGATAAAAATTTAGATAATGAGATTAGGATAGAAAAAATTGCAGAGAATGATGGTGATATTATAGTTACAAATTTTGATACAGAGAAAATAAAAAGATACTTTGAAAAAAGAAACATAAAATGTACGGTATCAAATACTTCAACAAAGTATTTATGTAATGCAGCATATTATGATATGCTACAAAAGAATTTTCGAAATGTGCTGTTTATCCATATCCCAACATTAAAAAATTTAGGACAGGATTTATTTACAGAACTATTAGGATTTACTGAGATTATTAAATTAGTGTAGATGAGGTGATAAGAGTGCAGAGATTTAATTTGAAGTTAGGCAGGTTAAAATTTAGTGCTGAATTGAAATATAGAATAACGGTAATCGATGATGAAAGTGGAAAGGGAAAAACTTGTCTGTTCGATGCTGTCAAGAAATTTCCAGGAAATAGAGCTGTTTTGACATCTAGTTTAAAATTACAGGCAGTTGACAGCTTAAATGATATTGAAAATAATAATGAGAAAAAAATAATATTGATAGACGAGGATTGTAACTGTCTGCAGAAAAATAATATAAAAGAAACAATAAAATATATATCAAATTCAGATGATTGGTTTGTTTTAATGACAAGAGAAAATAAACTTGCTCAATTAGCGTATTCGGTTGATGCTATTTATAAGATTGTAAAGAAAAGCACAGAATTGACAATAAGCCCTAAATATCAGAAACTTTACACAAAAAATTCAAAGTATCCAATAGATACGATAATGATAGAAGATTCAACGACGGGATTTAGCTTTTTTAAAAAGTGTGTTGAAAATTGTGAATCATTTTATGGCAAAGACAATTACAAAAGATGTTTTAATATTGTTAAATATGGAAAGTTAATAATTTTTGACAGAATGGGTTTTGGTACTTGTATAAAAGATTTTTACAATCTTTTATTGAAACATTCAGAACTTCAGATATTAGATTATGATAGTTTTGAAGCGTTTTTGCTGGAGATTATGGATAAGAATATTGATGTTGAAGGATATTCTGAAAAAGAACTTGTAGCATTTGTACATGACAAACTGAGTCAATATGGCAAATCATCTACTTGCAGTTGTTTTGAAAAGTGTAAGCAGTGTGAAAGTTGCAATTTTAAAAATTTTTTTACTGATAGCAGAAAAGTTTTTAAGTTAAGTAAGTATTCAGATTATGTGGTTTTGAAGTGATAATGTGAAAAATACTGTTTATACAGTATTTTGTCACAAGCTCATACTGATAAAGAGTCTATACAAGTATAGAACTCATAGTTGTATGGAGCGGCAATTTGTGTCTGTGCACACTTGACATAAATTTGAGATGTATAAAAATGTGTGTAGAAATGAGGATTAGAATGGCAGATAACATACAGGAATTGAAAGATGAAAAAAATAGTTGCAATCTTTCGGTTTATTTTGGACATTTGGATGATGAACTTTATTATGTTGACTCATATTTTGACAACTGTTATGAAGAAGATTGGTTTACAAGCGAATTAGCAAAAAATATTTTAAAGGGAATAGACCGTGTTTATGAGATAAATGGTCTTTCTTTTACGGCAAGGCATTTTGTTGATGATAAGCCGGTTGTAATTTCTCCTGATAAATTATCTTCTGGAACTAAGGCACTTCTGATTTTGCTGAATACTGATGAACAATATGTATGTGTTTCTAGATGCGGAGATAATTGTATTCCGTATTTTCTTGAAATTGCAAAAGAAAAACCGATTACGATAACAATAAATAATTCATTTAGTCCACAGCCTGATTTTGAGTTTTACAGTATAAACGATAAAAAAATATTTTCGACATACGAAGACTTTGTTCGCAGGGTAATCGAATATTGCAAATAAGCGGCGTTATGGCAAATGAAAATAAAGTATGTTAAAATAGTAAACAGTATATTGGAGAAAGAGGTGCAAAGGTATGGCAATGTTTGTTAATCCTGACAATAGTGCTTTTCAGGTGGCATTAAATTCAGAAATCTATGTGGATAAAACAGGGATGTTAGAATATACAAATAAAGTTATGAATACATTGCAGGGGTATATATGTAACAGCCGTCCAAGAAGGTTTGGAAAGTCTGTCACGGCAAATATGCTTGCAGCATATTATAGTAAAGGCTGTGATTCGAGAGAAATGTTTTCAACATTAAAAATAAGTGAAAGTATAGGGTTTAAAAAAAATATAAATAAATATGATGTTATACATCTTGACATTCAATGGTGCATTGAACCGGCAGGAGGTTCAGAAAATGTAGTGTCATATATAACAGAAAAAACGATATGTGAATTGAGAGAGTATTATCCGAATGAATTGTCTGAAAAAATAAAATCGCTTCCCGAAGCGTTATCTGTAATAAATTCGATGAATGGAACAAAATTTATTATTATTATAGATGAATGGGACATTATAATTCGTGATGAAGCAAATAATAAAAAAGTTCAGGAAGAATATATCAATTTTTTAAGAGCGATGTTTAAGGGGGTTGAACCCACCAAATATATAGGTATTGCTTATCTTACGGGGATTTTACCAATAAAAAAATTAAAAACACAGTCGGCACTTAATAATTTTAAACAATATACAATGTTAACCCCAGGACCGTTAGCAGAATACATCGGATTTACAGAAGAGGAAGTGAAAAAGTTATGTGATAGGTATGGACAGGATTTTTACAAAGTAAAAAGATGGTATGACGGCTATAAACTGGGCAGATATCATATTTATAATCCAAATGCAGTAGTAAGTCTGATGATTGAGGGGGAATTTAGGAGTTATTGGTCAGAAACAGGTTCATACAGGATAATAGTTCCGTTGATAAATATGGATTTTGACGGGTTAAAGAGTGCGGTAATAGAGATGCTGGCTGGCGGTTCAGTAGAAATAGATGTTACTTCGTTTCAAAACGATACGGTCAATTTTGAAGACAAAGATGATATTTTGACATATCTTATACATCTTGGCTATCTTGCATATAATCAAAAAAGAGAAATGGCATTTGTGCCAAATGAGGAGATAAGGGAAGAATTATTCAGAGCGATAAAAAAGAAAAAATGGAATGAATTCATAGAATTTCAACAAAAATCACTTGAATTACTTGAGGCAACTCTTGAGCTGGATAGTGTCAGAGTGGCAGCAGAAATTGAAGAGATTCATACAAATTATGCATCAGCAATTCAGTATAATGATGAAAATTCTTTGAGCAGTGTATTGAGCATAGCGTATCTTGGGGCAATGCAGTATTATTTTAAACCTGTAAGGGAATTGCCGACAGGAAAAGGCTTTGCAGACTTTGTTTTTATGCCCAAACCGGAACACAGCCTGAATTATCCTGCAATGGTTGTTGAGTTGAAATGGGATAAAAAAGCGGAAACGGCAATAAAACAAATAAAAGATAAAGATTATTCAGATACAGTAAAGCAATACACAGGGGAAATATTGCTAGTTGGAATAAGCTATGATAAAAAAACAAAAAAGCATGAATGTGTTATTGAAAAGTACACAATAAATAAGTGAGATTAAAATTATTACGTACTCACTTGACAAATAAAATAACAATGTTATAATAACGGTGTTATATAAAGAGAAAGGAAAGAGTATATGCGACATGAAACGGCAGGAGTAACGGAAATTCTGCTTGAAAGTGCAAAAAAAGAATTTTTAGAGTATGGTTTTCACGAGGCGAGCCTTAGAAGGATTGCGACGAAAAGCGAGGTTAGTACCAATTCCATATACACCAGATTTCATGATAAGACAGGTCTTTTTAATGCTGTTGTCAAAGAAGCGGCAGATGGGCTTATGGAGATTTATCTAAAGAGTGTAAATGAAGCAAGGAAAACACTTGATGTTGAGCAGGCAATGCAGATAGGCGGTGAGGGTACAGACATTGTACTAAAGCATATATATAAGTATAAAGATGAATTTAAACTTATATTTTGCTGTTCTGTGGGAACTGAATATGAAGATTATTTTGATAAACTTGCGGCTATTGAAGAGAGTTATTATAAGCAGTTTGCAAAACAATTTTCAAATGGAAAACATAGTATTGATGATTTTTTCATACATGTGTATTGCAGAACAGGGTGGCAGTATGTTTATGAAATCGTATCCCATGACAAGAGTTATGAGGAAACGAAATCGTATATGGATAATGTAAGGGTATTTAATTTTGCAGGATGGAAAGCCGTTCTTGGAATCACGGATGATTCTAAATAAAGAAGATTTTGTATAAAATAAAAAAGTTGATAATGGCAGTACGATATTTCACAATTTGTACTGCCTAAAAAAATAGCTATAGGTTAGTATAATCTAACTATAGTGACATAAAACAAACAGGGGAGGAATCATAATGAAAACAAAAAAGAAATCTGCATTTTCAAAACTTATGGAACTTGCGGGAAATCATAAATACTTTTCCTACATTTCATTTGTTTTGGCAGTTATCAGTGCATGGATTGCGCTGATACCGTTTTATGATGTATGGCGAATCATAAAAGAAATTATCGAGGTGAGACCTGATTTTAATAAGGCAGTACATATCACCTCATACGGCTGGCAGGCAGTAGGATTTGCACTGCTTTCGATGGTATTTTACATTGCGGCACTTATGTGTTCACACAAGGCTGCGTTTAGGGTACAGGCAAATATGCGTGTGTATATGATGGGGCATATAATGAAACTGCCACTCGGTTATGTAGAGTCAAAGGGCACAGGTAAAATAAGAAAGATTGTTACAGATTCATCTGCCGCCACTGAGACATATCTTGCGCATAATCTTCCTGATAAGGCTGTCTCCTATGCGACACCTATAGGTCTTCTTGCAATGATGGCTGTTTTTGACTGGAGGCTTGGTCTTATAAGTCTTATTCCTGCCGTACTTGCATTTGTAATTATGGGAACGATGATGATGGGAACAAAGATGGCAGAAGATATGAAACAATATCAGAATTCACTTGAGACAATGTCTTCGGAGGCAGTTGAGTATGTAAGAGGTGTTCCGGTTTTAAAGACATTTGGGCAGACGGTATTTTCTTTTAAGAGATTTAAAGCTGCGATTGACGATTATGAAAAGTGGACTATTGATTACACAAAGGCAATGATGCTTCCAATGATAGGATTTACCGTATTTTCAAATGCTATATTTGCGGCGCTTATCATAGCTGTTTATGCTCTTTGCGGCAATGCTATTACAGATACATTTTTATTAAATCTTATTTTTTACATACTTATAACAGCTACACTTACCACAACGCTTATGAAAGTTGCATATGCGGGTGAGTCACAGATGATAGTTGAGGATGCATTAAAAAGAATGGATGAGATACTTGATGTGAAAGAGCTTCCGGATGGGACTTCTGACAATAAGATTAAAGATGTGTCGGTTTCGCTTAAGAATGTTAAATTCTCATATGACGATGCAAAGACTAATGCCATAGATGGAATTTCACTTGATATAAAAGCGGGTGAGCATATCGCATTTGTCGGACCGTCAGGCGGAGGAAAGACAACTCTTGCATCTCTTATTGCAAGATTTTGGGATGTAAGTAACGGAAGTATATCGATAGGTGGAGTAGATATAAAAAATATTGAAAATAAAAAACTTATGGATACGGTGTCTTATGTTTTTCAGGACAGCAGACTTTTAAAGACATCAATTCTTGAAAATGTAAGAATGGGAAGACCTGATGCTTCTGATTCAGAAGTTATCGAGGCACTGAAAAAAGCACAGTGCAGTGATATAATTGATAAACTTCCTGAGGGAGTAAATACAGTTATCGGTTCAAAAGGTACATATGTATCGGGCGGTGAGATGCAAAGACTTTCTATAGCTAGAGCATTTCTTAAAAATGCCCCTATACTTATACTTGATGAGGCAACAGCGTTTGCTGACCCTGACAATGAAAAAAAGGTACAGCTTGCATTTGAAAGTCTTTCAAAAGATAAGACAGTGATTATGATAGCACACAGACTATCTACAGTAACTAATGCTGACTGTATTTATGTTCTTAAGGACGGAAAGATAGCTGAGTCAGGCACACATGAAGCACTTGTTGATGCATGCGGCGTTTATACACATATGTGGAATGAATACAATAAATCTGTAAACTGGCAGGTGGGAAAGGCAGGTAAAGCTATATGATAGAGAGATTAAAACATAAATATGCACTATCAGAAAAAGGTGCAAAAGATATGGTCAAAGCATTTGTTACGGTAACGCTTGCAAATCTTGTGCTTATGTTTCCGGTAGGGCTTTTATATGAAATGGCATCATATCTGCTTAAAGGAGAAGTTCCGACAGGGCAGAAAGGATTTTTTATTGGTGGAATAGCAGTGGTACTTGTGCTTATCGCACTTACTACATTGTTTCAGTACAGGGCAACATTTTTATCGACTTACATTGAGAGTGGTGTGAGACGAAGAGCACTTGCCGAGAAATTAAGAAGACTTCCATTATCGTTTTTTGGTAAGAAAGATTTATCAGACCTTACAAATGCGATAATGTCAGATTGTGCACTTATTGAAACTGCAAGTTCACATTGGATACCTGAACTTATTGGAGCAATGATTTCAACTACTCTTATAGTCATAGGATTGTTTTTCTTTAATTGGAAAATGGCTCTTGCGGCAGTATGGGTTATGCCTATAGCATTTATTATCGTTCTCAATTCAAGAAAAGCATTGCGAAATACACATAGAAAGACAATGAAATATAAACTTGCTTGTCAGGATGGCATTCAGGAAGGCCTTGAGACAATAAGGGATTTAAGAGCCAACAATATGACTGACAATTATATGAAAGGCCTTGAAATAAAAATCAGGGACATTGAAAAACATTCTATTGTTCTTGAATTTTCAAATGCAGCCTTTGTGTGCTCGGCGCAGATGATATTGAAATTTGGAATAGGAACGGTAGCACTTGTCGGAAGTGCGCTTCTCATTAAGGGAGAGATAGATGTACTTACTTTTTTTGTATTTCTGCTCGTAGTTACAAGAATGTATGAACCTTTACAGATAGCATTGCAAAATCTGTCTGCTATGATAAGTATTGATACTACATGTGAGAGGATGGATGAGATATTATCACATGATGAACAGACAGGAAAAGAAGAACTTACAAACAATGGCTATGACATTGCTTTTGAAAATGTAGGATTTTCTTATGAAGATGGAAAGACTGTTTTGTCGGATGTTGATTTTGTCGCAAAACAGGGTGAGGTTACAGCACTTATAGGACCGTCAGGCGGCGGAAAAACTACTGTGTCAAGACTTGCCGCAAGATTTTGGGATTGCAATAAGGGAAAGATTTCGGTTGGCGGAATGGATGTATCTGAGATAGAGCCCGAAAGTCTGTTATCATTGTATTCAATAGTATTTCAGGATGTAACGCTTTTTAACAACACGATAATGGAAAACATACGAATTGGTAAAAAGAACGCAACGGATGAGGAAGTTATGGCAGCAGCAAAGCTTGCAAACTGCACGCAGTTTATTGAAAAACTTCCTGACAGGTGGAACACAATGATAGGTGAAAACGGTTCGGAACTTTCAGGAGGAGAAAGACAGAGAATATCGATAGCAAGAGCATTTTTAAAAGATGCCCCTATAATACTTATGGATGAGGCAACAGCTTCACTTGATGTAGATAATGAATCTGTTATACAGGAATCTGTTTCAAAACTTATCAAAGATAAGACGGTTCTTATAATAGCACACAGAATGAGAACAGTTGACGGAGCAGACAAGATAGTTGTACTTAAAGACGGTGTAGTAACAGAGCAGGGAACACCTGAAAAATTAAAGGAGCAAAATGGAATTTATAAGCATATGTTTGATATGCAGTTGGAGACACAGAACTGGAAATACAGTTAGAAGATATAATTAAAAAATCGGGCAGATTTATATTTTTTATAAATCTGTCCGTGAGTTAAGATTTTCTGTTATTTTTTCAAAAATTTCAAATACATGAAGTTTTTCTTCGTCTGAAAAACCTTTAAGGCATAAATTTTCGAGTTTTTCAAATTCGGAATAAATTTTTTCATTCATACATAAAATCCTCTTTATCTATAAAATGTACTTTCGGAATTTTCTGTTCAGAAGATACCGGGAGTATATAAAAAATGTCTGACTACTATCAATTTTCCGGCTGTTGTGATAATAGTCAGAATATTTTGATGTATATAATAATTGGTTGTTAATTATTTAAAAAGTCTTTTTGCAAAATTATAAAAACCATGATCCATTACTGTAATTTCATGACCGCCTGTTGTCTTGTACCATATATGTTTTGTGTTTGTTTGTACAAGTGCGTTATGATATGTTTCAGGTATATCAAAGACAACGGAATCACTTTTTCCAGCAACAATCATTAAAAGTGTGTTATTAGAATATTCATCATTTAGTTTGAAATTATCTTCTTTGAAAAGACCATCCTCAGCAATACCATTCATTTTATATGCAAAAAGTCCCGGAGCAGGACAAAAACCGCCTATGTAGCCAAATGTATCCTGCATTGACAGTCCTATGTATAAGGCTGTACGCCCACTATGAATCGGGTTTTGAGATGTTTTTATTTTTTACTGTGACATTGCAGGTATAAGTTTTTTTGTTGTATTTTGCCATGATTCTGCTTTTTCCTTTCTTTTTTGCCTTTACAAGTCCTGCTTTATTAACCGTAACAATGGAGTTGTTGCTTGAACTCCATTCAATTTTTTTGCCTGCTTTTGCTATGGTTGTTACGGTATACATTGATATCGTTAAAGATGTCAGTGGTATTGAAATTAAAAGCGCAGATGTTAAGAAATGTATTAAAATTTTTTTCATAATAAAAAACCTCCGATTTTAAGTTGAAAAATAATTTTAAATTGGTTACAATTTTAATTAGAACTCTAATTAAAATTGTAATGCATATTCTATATTGTTACAAAAAATTTGTCAATATATAATATTGATTTAAACACGAGAGTATATTAAAATATTTGGTAAACAGTATTTAAATTAATGAAAGAAACGAGGTACAGATGTATGAAAGAATATGATGAGGCGTTTTTCATTGCCAAGGCAAATAAAATGGCAGGGCTTACGTGGTTTGTATTGATGATTATTGTGTCGGTTTTTTATAGTGTAAAGGTATTTACAGGCAAGCTTGATATGGGATATTTTTTGATGTTCTGTATTCTTGGCTGGTTATTACTTATTATTAGCAAAATACTGTTAAAGGTAAAAGGGGAAGATAACAAACGGTACAAGTGGATACTTGGATTGGGGTATCTGTTGTTTTATTCAGTTATTGCATGGACTTCTCTTGATCAGGTATCATATGTATTTATATTACCGTTGTTGTCGATATTGGTACTTTATAAAGATCCGAAATTTATAAAGGTAATGATGTGGATAACATTATTCATTTTGTTTTCAAGTAATATGTATAAGGGACTTGTAAAGGGGATTATGGATTTTGTATCAAGTGAAGAATGTGTATTGGAATTTGCTATTGTTTTGTGCTGTTATGCCTGTACAAATATGGCAATCAAGCATCTGGTAGAGTCAGATGGTGCACTTACATCTTCAATTGAGGAAAATCTTGCAAGGGTTGTTAAGACTGTAGAGCAGGTCAAAGTTGCGAGCAATGAAGTCGTAGACGGTGTAACTGTTGTAAGAGAACTCGCTGATGAGAACAAAGCCGGTGCAGATGACGTAGTAGAGGACATGGTGAAGCTTTCGGACAACAATAGTGTGCTGAATGATAAAACTGTTTCATCAATAGAGATGACTAAGGTGATAGATAATCAGGTGACTGATGTTGCCGGTCTTATGGAGCAGGTGGTTGATCTTATAAATGCTTCAGTTGAGCATGCGGATACAAGTGCAAAAGATCTGGTTGAGGTAGTGGATACAACAAACAGGATGTCAGAGCTTTCAAAGGAAGTTGAGAATATACTGGTAGATTTTAAGAAAGAGTTCGGAAGTGTTAAAGATGAAACAAGCACGATAGCAGGTATAACTTCACAGACAAACCTTCTTGCACTCAACGCATCCATTGAAGCAGCAAGAGCAGGTGAAGCAGGTAAAGGTTTTGCAGTTGTTGCTGATGAGATAAGAAATCTAAGCAATGGAACGCAAGCTTCTTCAAGCAGTATAATGGAAGCACTTTCAAGACTTGAAGAGACATCTGCCAGGATGATGGAGTCGATTGCACAGACAATAAAACTTATTCAGACAAATATTGAAAAAGTTTCAAATGTAAATACAAGTGTGACAAAGATTACAAATGATGCGACAACTTTAGGTGAAAATATTAAAACAGTAGATAATGCTGTCAAAGAAGTGGAGGCATCAAACAAGACGCTTATCGACAACATGAACCAGGTAGGCGATGTCATGGATGTGATGACGGAGAGCATAAATAAGGCAGAACTCACCACAAAGACGATGCTTAGCAAATATGAGTCAAGTGCACAGAGTGCAATAGATATTGAGAAGGTTGTCGGAAAACTTATGGAAGAACTCGGTGTCGGAGGATTTATGGGAGTTCAGGATGTAAAACACGGCATGAAAATTTCGATAAGTGATGTAAATGGTGCAAAGAAAGAATATACAGGTGAAGTTACTGACAGAAACGGCAATGATATATATGTAACCATTGAAAATGAAGCTGGTGATATTTTTGAGAACAGGGAAAGACACAAAAACAATATCTGCAAACTTAATATTGTAGTAGATAATGTATTGTACTGTTGGAGCGATATAGTTATCCAACGCAGCAAGCCAGGTGAAAACGGACAGTTTAAATTACATATTGAAACAAATCCACAGGTATATAATAGAAGAAAATATCCTCGTATGCCGATTACAAACACATGTACTGTAAAATTTGAAGGTGAAGATAAAACATATCAGGGCCATATGGTAAATATCAGCGCAAACGGTTTTGCCATTTCGATTTTTGATTCAGTTTTTGCAGATGCAAGAGAAAAGAATATCGTAGTTTCCGTAGATGATTTTGACGAAATTTCAGCTCATCCGCTTGAGGGCTGTATTATAAGAAGCTCAAACAATGACGGTGAGTATATCGTAGGTTGTCGTATGCCGGAAGATGTACAGTCTATAAAAAATTATGTAAGTAAAAATTATTGTAATTAGTTTTTATGAGAAGATGAGAAAGGGGTTGCGACTATGTGTAGAGCGATGGAAGAAATGAAACAGAACATGCAAAAGCAATTAAAGTTGCAAAGGGCATGTTGCAGTCTGGTAAATTGTCATATGAAGAAATAGCAGAAATAGCAGAATTGTTCATAGATGAAGTCAAAGCTCTGGACAAAAAAGTATAGGCGGGAAAAAATGAAAGAAAAAAACGGGTTTATATTAGAAGTAAAAAACATTAAAAAAACATTTATTACAGGTGATTCAAAAGTTGAGGCATTGAAAGGAATTTCATTTTGCCTTAAAAGAGGTGAGATGCTTGCTGTTATGGGAGGAAGCGGCTCAGGAAAGAGTACGCTTTTAAATGTTTTGGGTGCGCTTCTGATACCGGATGACGGAGAGATTTGGCTGAACGGGAAAAAGGAAGAACAGTATTCAGAGGAACCTCATGCTACTGAGATAAGAAACAGGCACATTGGTTTTATATTTCAGGATTTCAGTCTGTTAAATGATTTGTCAGTCAGGGAGAATGTCTCTTTGCCGTTGATTCTTAAAGGTGAAAAGGAAAAAAAGACGGAGGGAATTGTGAAAGATATTGTTATGAGGGTTGGGCTTGAAGATAAGCTTGACAGCAATATCACACAGCTTTCAGGAGGACAGCAGCAGAGGATAGCAATTGCAAGGGCGGTCGTGACACATCCTGACATTGTTCTTGCTGATGAACCTACCGGAAATCTTGACTATAATACTTCGCTTGAGATAATGGACTTGTTTATGCAGTTAAAAAAGGAAGAAGGACAGAGTTTCATTATTGTAACGCACGATCCGATTATTGCCACATATGCTGACAGAGTAATATTTCTGCATGACGGTGAGGTGAAGAGCGAATACAAAAATGGGGATGACAGCGATAATTTTACGAATATACTTGATATATTTCGTAGTCTTATTGCCTGATGGGAGAAAATCATAAAAATGAATAAAGATATAAAAAAGCTGAACGGAATAAGTATTAACTTCTTAAAAAAGAGCAGATTTTTGACGGTTTCGTGTGTAATATGCATATTTTTTGTGAGTACAATGCTTATTCTGATGTTTCAGCTTACAAGAAATTCTAAAAAGTCATATCTTCAAAATATGAGAGAGACGTTTGGGGATTGTGACATCATAGCTTCTCATGAAGATTATTCAAAAATTGATGATAACGTATTAAAAAAGGTATTAGGTATTGATGGAATTGATGAACTTAATACGGGAATATTTGATTATATTGATATTAGAACGGATTTGACAGAAAAAACTTCAGTTAACACATATATGATAGGCACTGACAATGGCAGGTTAAACAGGGCACGATATAAGTTTTACAGCCGTTTGAGAGACAACCTGATGGTAATAAATCAGAAGCTTGCTGATTCTAAAAATCTTAAAGTCGGTGATACTGTTTACTGCGGTGAAAAGGAGTTTACTGTATCAGAGATAATTTATGATGATAATTTTTCTTTTCAAAATATATTTTTTACTGTAGTTACTAAGAAAGCATTTAGTGAGATTAAAAAAGAAGATATAGGTTCATCATATATCCTGATAAAGACAAAACGCAGCAAAAAGATGAGCTGGATTAAAAATGCTATAAAGAATGCAGATAAAAAACTTGATATAACTATGATAGAGGATTCTAAGGAGTATCAGTCCTATGTAAATGTATATTCGAGCTTTATGAACATTCTTGCGGTTATAGTCGTTATAATAAGTCTGTTGTTTATAGCTGCCGTATTCAGGAGATTTATGCAGAAATACAGCAGGGATATGGCTGTTATGCGGACGATGGGTGCAAGTATACGACAGGTAAAAACGATATTTTCGTTGCTTGGAATTTATATAACAGGTGCAGGGTGTCTGTCAGGTTTTGTGTTTTCTCTGTTAGCCGGAAACATTCTGTTTAGTATTACAGCTAAAGAATTTGATTTTGCTGCGGAAGCGAGAACAGTTGATATTTCATTGGCGTTAGGGATTACGGCAATAGTATTTGCCGGGGTAGAAATATTTCTTACATTATTTTCAAAGTCATTTATAAATAAACTTCCATACCAGTCCATGAAAAATGATGGTTCGTCAAATAAAGCATATTCAGGAAAAGGAATTATAAACCGTTTTTTATCAATGGTATTGCCGCATGATATGCTCATAAGTTATAAGATGGCTGTTCCGAAAATGAAAGAAAATTTTCTTATGATACTTACGATAATCATGCTCACGGCATTTTCTTATTGCGGTGAGGATTTGATGGATGAGATAGGAAAAAACAATGATATATATTATAAGGGCATATATATGGATGATGTACTTATAAATGATGACCAGTCATATAGTTATTCAAAAATTGACAATCTGTGTAAAAAGATTCAACAGCAGGCAGATACAAATGTATTTCTGCAGGCGGATATAGATACGGGAATAGGCATTACGGCAAAAAAAACATCGGGCAAAGAGTTTTTCTTTGGAGGTGGAGAATCGTTTGCATCACTGGAAAAAATGCAGAAATCGGGGCTTGTGAAAAGTGATATATCAGATTTTGCACATTCGATATTGATAAGCAGGAAAGCTGCTAAAAAATATAAGATAAAAACAGGTGATAAGATAACGCTTAGTACAGAAGATGCAGATTTTTCATATTATGATGAAAAAACAGAAAACGAGTATAGAATGTGGAAGGATTATAAGGGAGTTAGTACAACAGTAACGGTTGTTGGGATTATTCCTGACAATATTTTTGATGTCGTCATCATTGACACAGATAATGAAATATTTAAATCATTTCCAAAAGATATGAGAGTAGAACAATGGAACATATTTGCACATGAAATGACAAAAAAACTTGATGTGAGTTTGCAAAATGCCCGCATGGGATTTACGGCACTCAGATGGCAGAGTTTTGAGCAGGTAATGGCATTTTCGCATAAAATTCTTAAACAGAGATATTTTATTGTGAGGTTTTTACTCTATATGTTAAGCATAATGGCAGGAATAGGCTGGGTAAATGCGGCGGCAAATATGATACAGTCGAGAAGAAAAGAATATGTAATATTAAGAAAACTTGGAATGTCAGAAAGAAGAGTGAAAAAGATAATATGGTACCAGCTTATCCTGTTTATCTTTTCGGGAATTGCAGCCGGGATAGTGCTTAGTCTTGAGATTATAAGGAAATTTAATATTCGTGAATATGGTATTTATCAAAGTGTTAAATTTCAGGCTGGAAATGTGTGGTTCATAATTGTTCTATTTTTGCTGCTATTGATGTCACTCAGAAAAAATGTCAGGGAGAATGTTGCTATTCAGGTGTAAAAATGAAAGGCTATTCAGCACCAAAAAGGGGATGTGAAAAAACTCGATTGAGTTTTTTCGCATCTCCCTTTTTGTACCTGTTGTGTATAAATGACTGAAATCATGCGCAAAGAAAGCGCACTTCCCCTACCCCATAGAAATTCTTTATTTAAAGTTTTTGACTTTAAACCCTAAAAGTACTTGCGTTTAAGGGTTAATATGGGCTATACTATTATGGTATCTGTCCGGGAATCAGGCTGTTGTAGATGACGTGAGCAGCATGTATCCCGGATGTTGTGAGTATGGAAGAGGGTTTAAAGTATGATAGTTACTCTGATTGAGAAAGTATATAGTTTTCTGTGGGGAGATCTGGTGCAGATTCCACTGCCGGGCGGCAGCACTCTGGGGATTTCGCTTCTGATTATATTACTGATTCCCACAGGAATTTATTTTACGGTTCGGACGCGTTTTCTGCCGATTCGCCTGTTCCCGGATATGGTGCAGGCACTGGTTGAGAAGAAACAAGAAAAAAACAGTCTGTCTTCATTTCAGACACTGATCGTTTCGACGGCAACCCGTGTCGGTATGGGAAATCTGATCGGTGTTGTTGCGGCAATTTCGGCAGGCGGCGCCGGTGCGGTTTTCTGGATGTGGGTGACGGCAATTATCGGTTCATCAACAGCTTTTATTGAAGCGACACTGGCACAGCTTTATAAAGAAAAAGATCCGCTGTACGGAGGTTATCGCGGCGGTCCGGCGTATTATATTCATGCATATGTAGAAGAAAAACAGAAGAAAAAGAGAAACAAAGTGGTGATTTCTGTGTTGTTTGCAATCTCCGGTCTGATCTGCTGGTGCGGTATCAGTCAAGTGATCAGCAATTCTGTTGTTTCTTCATTTAAAAATGCATTTTCCATTCCGCCGATCTATATGACGGTAGTACTTGTTGCTGTGGCTGCTGTGATAGTGCTTCGTAAAGATGCGACAGTTAAGATCCTGGATATGGTAGTGCCGGTCATGGCGGTATGCTATTTTGCAATCACGATTCTGATCATTGTGATGAATCTTGGAAGTTTGCTGGGTGTTTTTGCAAGAATTTTTGAGGAAGCATTTGGATTCCGACAGGCAGCAGCCGGCGGTTTTGGCGCAGTCCTAATGAATGGAATCAAACGTGGACTGTTTTCGAATGAAGCAGGTTCCGGATCTGCTCCGTGTGCGGCAGCAGCGGCAGAATGTGACCAGCCGGTCAAAGCCGGATTGGTACAGGCGCTCGGGGTATTTGTGGATACGATCGTGATCTGCAGCTGTACAGCATTTATCATGCTGCTTGCGCCGGAAGAAAAAGTTACAGGACTTTCCGGAATGGATCTTCTGCAGACAGCAATGGAACATCATCTTGGCCGTTTTGGTGTGATCTTTATTGCGGCGACGCTGTTTTTATTCAGTTTTTCGACGTTTCTGGGCATCCTTTTTTATGCGAGATGCAATGTTGCATATCTTTTCGGAGATAACTGGGCTTCACAGACTGCATACAAAGTACTGGCGCTTGTGATGCTGTTCATCGGCGGCCTTGCAGCATATACATTTGTGTGGGATCTTGGTGATGTTGGAATCGGACTGATGACGATCTTTAATATCATCATTCTTTACCCACAGGGTGAGAAGGCTCTGAAAGAACTGAAAGAATACGAAAAAGAAAAAAGAAAATGAAAAACACAAAGAGAAAGCATTTGAAACTATGTCTGTTGTTATTGTTTATGGTTCTGGGATGTTTTGCGATAACCAATGTCAGGACGACAACGGTGCAGGCATCATCGCGGACGTTCAAATCAAATGGCAGAACCTATATGGAAAAGCATAATGACAATACACTTAATACGGTATTGTATCAAAAAGTTTCCGGACGTTACAAACAGGTTGCGAAATCGTCAAGATATCTCATCTACAGATTTTCTTATGGAAAGAAATTGTATTTTTCAAGTGCTGACGATGAAGGAACAGGTATTACCTGCACATATACGAAAGGCAAAAATGGATTTAAACTTGAACGAAGCAAGATGGTACTGACAGAACGCAGTGGAAGATATGCAGTCGGATATATCTGTATGATCGTGTATACAATTTTATGATTCCGTTTGTGGATGTTGTTTACGACGGGGATGATTATGAATTTGAAATTTCCCTTGAGCCAAAGTATCCGTGCTGCTTTGGATTTAAAGTAGTATATCATAACGGTTCATTTTTACTCCTGCAGAATATTGAGTCAATAGACATCTCCTGTGTCTCAGGAATGGAATATATTGAAAACGATGAAGAACTGTATGACCGTGAACCGTTTACGGTAGAAGTTGGAAATACAGAAGACATTGATAAAATCGCAGATATTCTCCGTGAGCTTGGAGACCATTATCTGGAAGAAGATGTAGCATCTATTCCGTTATCACTCACTGCTTATATGAAAGTCACATCTTTTAATCCAGTTGTATATGAAGTTTGCTACATGGATAAAGAAAGAAAACAGAGGACAGTAGAAGAGGAGAAACTTCGAAAAGAAGCAGTACAGGAACTTCTGATATACCAGGGGTAATTTTCGAACATTTTTTGGGGATGAACTGTTACATTTTTTTGAAAATAATATTGTAAATTATTTTAATAAATTGTAAAATGGTATCATAGCTTTGAAAAATAAAAATACTGAAAAAGGAGAAGCATATATGATAGCATGGTACAAGTTTGATAATGAAAAAAATATTGGAGCAGACAGTTCGGGAAATGGTTTTGATGCTGTTCCTGCCGGGGACAATGCGCCTGTTATAAAAGAGGTTGACGGAAGAAATGCGGTCTTGATTAGCGGTGATGGAAAGGCTGCTGCTTCATATCTTAAATTACCTGAAAATATTCTTAAATCAATTTCTGATGATGATGGTCTTTGTATTTCATTTTGGATGAATCTTTCTAAAGGAGTTAATGTTTGGGAGAGACTTTTTGATTTTGGTCATTCTACAATGGGACCTTATTTCTTTCTCACCAGAAATTTAAGAGCAAGCTGCTTTAGCGGTGCTGATTTGCTTGCTGATCCGGGAAAAGGATTCGCGGAGCATACATGGATGCATGTTGCCGTAGTTGTCCACGGTACGAAAAACGGAACACTCAGCAGTGCGGGTCCACAGGTATATGTTGACGGAGAACTTATTGCAGATGGTCTTATAAGCCAGACATCAAGCGGAAATTATAGGAGACTCAGAGAATGGTTTGCAGGTCTTAAGGAAGATGGAAGATATGTAAACAATTTTATCGGTCGTTCACAGTTTGATGCAGATCCTGATGCAAACGTGGCACTTTCAGACTTTAGGATTTATGATTCTGCTTTGTCAGAGGGTGAGATAGTAGATATTGTTTGTGAGAGTATTTCAAAGAAAGATATTCTTGAGATGGTGTGTGAAAAGTATCTTATGGCACCTGACAAGATAATAACAGAGGACATAGAGCTTCCTACATCTTATATGGGAGGAAAGGTAAATGTCGTATGGAAGTCAGAGGATGAATCTGTTTTAAGTTCTGACGGAAAAGTTGGAGATTTTGAGAAAGCTAAGTATATAAAACTTAGTGCAATTCTTTCGTTTGATGATGAAAAAAAGACTATCGAATATTATGTTACGGTTGTTCCAAAGACAGAGGTTCCATATGAGCTTACTATCCATGCTGACAGTGAAAAGGTAAAGATAAGTGATACTCTTTACGGACTTTTTTATGAGGATATAAACAATGCGGCAGATGGAGGTATTTATGCAGAACTTGTAAATAACCGTTCATTTGAGGCATTTACATACAATACATACGACCCATCATCAGGGGAGAACGGAAAGTCTACAGGCAGAAATCATACACCGCTTGCATTTTGGTTCGGTGATACAGACAAAGTTACACCTAAATGTGAGGGTGGTTTAAATGAGCATCTTGGAATTACAAAGCCTGATACAAGCGAGTATTATATTACTGCAAAATCAGGTGCAGTTCTTTATAACAGAGGTTTCTGCGATATGACAGCAGCACTTTCTATGTATCTTAAAAAAGATGAAAAGTACGATTTTTCAATATGGGCTAAGAGTACGGATAATGTGGCAAAGATAAAAGTTTCACTTGTCGATGAGGATGATGCATTAGTAAGTGATGAGATAGTTCTCGATGGAATTACTGATGCGTGGAATAAGTTCGGTGAGAGCAAAAAGCTTGTTCTTACTGCTAAAAAGACAGGTTATGCACAGCTTAGACTTATATTTGAAGGAGAAATTTCGATAGATATGGTTTCTCTTATGCCTGAGAATGTTTGGGGAGCAGATGAGGAAAGCACAAGTGCTACGGCTCATGCAAACTATACAGGCAATAAGAATTACCGTCTCAGAAGGGATCTTGTTGAGGCAATGCGTGACCTTCATCCAAAATTCTTAAGATTTCCGGGCGGATGCGTTTCGGAAGGCTCATTTATTTGGGAAAATGTATATGACTGGAAAGATTCTGTTGATGATATTGAATACAGAAAAGAAAACTTTAATGTATGGGGTTATATGATGACAATGGGACTTGGATATATGGAGTATTTCCAGCTTGCCGAGGACTTAGGAGCATCACCACTTCCTGTTATGGCTTGCGGAGTGCTTTGTCAGGCACGTTCTGATTATGCAAATCCGGCAGGTGGAGAACTTCAGAAAAAATATATCAAAAACTTTACAGACCTTATTGACTTTGCAATCAGTACCGACTGTGAGAATAATGAGTGGGCGGCACTAAGAAAGAAAATGGGACATGAAAAGCCGTTTGACATGCATCTTTTAGGTGTTGGTAATGAAAACTGGGGCGAGGAATTTTTCGCAAGTTTTGAAGAATTTAAACATGCCATTGATGGGCATATGGAAAAGAATTATCCGGGATATGACCTTACAATCATTTCAACGGTAGGTGCGCAGGCAGATGACGATGCATATAAGTTTGGCTGGAGATATTTAAGCGGAAATCTCAAGGATAAGGGTGCAGTTATTGCCTTTACTGACGGAAACGAAAGCTTTGACGAAAATGTTGAGTGGTACAAATACCAGAAACATTATATGGAAACTGTAGTCGATGAGCATTATTATCGCTCAAATGCATATCTGTATGAAAATGCGGACAGATATGATTATTACTACAGAGCATATAAGGCAGACGGAACAATTGATGATGACAATTCATCGAAAGTATTTGTGGGTGAATATGCTTCATCTGACAAGAACACACTTGCAGGAGCAGTTGCAGAAGCTGCTGTTATGACAGGGTTTGAAAATAATTCGGATGTAGTGAGACTTGCGGCAACAGCACCATTATTTAACAAGGTGATTTATGACGGAGCATACCGCTGGACACCGGATGCAATATGGTTTGATAATGATTCTGTATGGCACACACCAAACTATTATGTTCAGCAGATGTTTGCAAAGTACATAGGTGACCATGCGGTAGATACATCATTTAAGATGTATGACAAGGAAGAGAAAAAACAGCTTATACCACACGGCGGAGTGTCAGTTTCAGTGACAGAAGCAGATGTGCTTTTACAAAAGATTGAGATAATCTCAAATGCGGACGGAAGTGTATTGTTCAGCCAGGATTTTGCAAAAGAGCTTAATGAGAAAATTTCACTGATACCGGGTTCTGAGAATTATGAAAAACAGCCAGATGGAATTTTATTTAAGGCAACAGACAAAGCTGCAAATGGAATATATATATATGATGACAGCTGGACGGATTATAAGGTAAATGTGACAGCAAAGAGGATTTCAGGAAACGGCGGATTATTTGTTGGAGCAGGTCTTACGGATATATCAGAGAAGAATAAAAATGTCGTTGAGTATGCTGTTTCAATGCACGGTTATCTCACCGGTGTAAGAGTCTTTAAGGACGGAAGTGAGGGCTACCGAATGGGCGACTACTCATCAAGTGAGCTTGCTGGAAACTTGAGAGAGTGCAATTTTGAGCCGCTTGAGGATGGAAAACAGTATGTATTTACCGTTAATTACGGATGCGGAGATGCGAGGGGACTTCAGATGTATTATACAGATGAGGCAGGAAACAAGAGTATAGTCCTTGACTATAAATTAAATGCATACAACAGAGTTGTATTTAACTCCGTAACAAGAGATGAAAAGAACATCTATGCAAAACTTGTAAATACAGATAATGTTGCAAAGAAAGTATCAGTAAAACTTGATGCTTACAAAAAGGTTGCGAGTGCCGAAGTCGTAATGCTTACGGTGGATAAGGATCTTGCTGGTGTTGCAAATGTGAATACTAAAGAAAAAGAATATGTCGTTCCCGTAAAATATCAGACAGCCGTAAATAATCAGACAGCAGAGATATTGCTCCCTGCAAATTCAGTAGCGGTAGTAGTATTTTAAAGCAGAGGTAAAAATCATAGTGTCTAAAAATACGAGATGATTATAAAATGAAAGCAAAGATTTAATTAAATAAGAGGCTGTCACAGTAAGTATAATCTATACAAATGTAGCTGATGATAACAGAGTTCTTCTCTGTATATTGTATGAATAGAACTTAGCGTGACAGCCCTTATTATTTTTTTAAGCAATTCCAAAAGATTAGTGCGATTTTTGATCAAATAAAATTCTACATATTATTAACTGCATTTATGTTTCGCCATTCTCTTGGTGAGATATTATATATCTTTTTAAATGCACGCGAAAAATGAAGCTGGTTTTCATAGCCGACAGCTTTGCTTATATCTCCTATTGACATTTTTGTGAGTCTCAATAATTCAGTTGCCTTTATCATGCGGTAATTTATTAGAAATTCTTGTGGAGTCTGTTTTAATGTCTGTTTAAAGATTTTGCCAAAATAACTTCGGTTAATACCGAGTCGGTTTGCAATGTCAACTACGGAAATATCATTCTGAAAATTTTGTTCTATGTAAGTTATTGCTTCTTTTATATAGTAATCCTGAAGTTTGGTGCTGCCCTTTACTACAGTTGATACTGTTGAACGCATAAAATAATCAAGAAACAGATAAAGATGACCTATTATATTAAATATAGTTTCATCAGAGTGAGTTGCTATATACACGAGTTCTTCTTCCATTTTTTGGCTCATATCTCTTTGTTTTGTGTGAAATATCGGTCTGTCTAAAGAAAATCCTGCCGTATCCATAACTTCTTTTGCACGAAGTCCGTCAAATTCTATCCACACATATTCCCATGGAAGTTCTTTGTCAGCTATATATGTTGTTATCTGATTAGGAAAGATTAAAAATCCCTCGCCGCTTTTAAGATGGTATGTTTTGGTAGTGCCGGTCGAATCATCGGCATATAAGGTGCCTGTTCCCGAAATTATATAGTGAAATAAAAAATGATTTCTTGCTGCAGGACCGTATGAGTGGGATGGAGAACATTGTTCCATACCAAATTGGTAAAGTCCAAGATCTATAAAGCGTTCGTTTGGAAAAATAGAAAAGTATAATTCATTTTCATTCATAGTCATACCTCGTTTCTAAATAATGTGCGTTCTTTATAGTGTGAAAATTTAAATTAAAAATGTCTTTTTTGGGTACATATGGAAAATATACCATAATGCTAACTGATATATAAATAAGCTATGTAATGTTGCATATTGGTATAAAATTGCAAAAAACAGACTATATCATATAGCATTATGAGATGTTATAATGTCTTTACAAGATATATATCGGACGAAAAAATAAAAGTTTGATTTGAATATGACAATATGCAATGTATTTTGGTGCATATATGTTGTAAAAGGAAGGAGAATAATCTTATGAAGCACAAAAAAGTGATGCTGACATTTTTGTTGGTGGCAGTAGCATCCATGACATATTTTACGGGATGCCAGAAAAGCAAAAAGTCAGGAAAGACAGTTATTGAGATGGTGCAGTATAAGCCGGAGGCTGCTAATTATTTTAAAAAAGTTGAAAAGAAATTTAATGATTCGCATGATGATATCGAGTTAAAGATCGATTCGCCAAATGATGCAATGACAATATTGAAGACAAGATTTATCAGGGAGGATACTCCGGATATTATAGGAATTGGTGGAGATGTTAATTATTCAAATTTCCTTGATGCTGATATGCTGATGGATATTTCAGATTTTGACGGATTATCCGATATCAAGGAAACATATTTAAACATAAACAAAGATTTGGAATATATTCCGATGAAAGGAACTTATGCAGTACCTTATATGGCAAATGCGGCAGGAATTCTTTACAACAAAGATATGTTTAAGAAGTATGGATGGGAGATTCCTAAAACATGGACGGAATTTATAAATCTCTGTAAAAAGATTAAAAAAGCAGGAGAACAGCCAATTTATTTAGGCTATAAAGATACATGGACATGCCTTGCACCATGGAATGCTCTTGCAGTAAGTATGTGTGATTCAGATCTTGCATATCAGGTAAATAGTGGAACAGCAACTTATTCAGGTGCTTATGCAGAAACAGCAACGAAAATAAAGGAACTTTTACAATATGCACAGAAAAATCCTGTTGCGTATGGATACAATGACGCATGTACAGCTTTTGCAAAAGGCAAGTCTGCAATGTACACAATAGGAAGTTATGCTATACCTCAGATAAAATCAGTAAATCCTGATATGAATATAGGTTCATTTGTATTTCCGGCAACTGACAAATCGGATGATAATCTGCTTAATTCAGGAAATGACCTAATGTTTTGTGTTATGAAGGAATGCAAGAATAAAGATGCTGCATATGAGGTTTTAAGATTTTTGCTTGAAGATGAAAATGTTCAGGAATATATGGATGCTCAGAGTGCCGTACCTTGCAAGAAAGGTGATTTTACACTTGCGAAAGAGCTTAGTGATATGAAAACATATATCGAGGAAGGAAAAGTTGCAGATTTTCAGGATCATCATTATCCGGCAGAAATGGATGTTGCAGCAATGATACAGACATATCTTCTTGACAAGAGTGATAATGCATTAAAAGCATTCCTTAATAAATTTGATACTGAATGGGTGAGATATAATCGTGATATAATCGACAAGGTTAAAAAATATAAGGAAGAATCAAAATAGGAGGTAGACTATGAAAAAGAGTGCAAAATGGACTAAAAATGACAAAATTTTTCTTGCGGCTTTACTGCCAATATTAGTATTGTTTTTTGCTTTTAATACATTGCCACTTATCAAAGGGTTTTATTATGGACTTACTAATTATCGCGGATATGGAAGTTATGACTTTATAGGACTTAGAAATTTTAAAGATTTATTGTCTGATACGAGAGTTTTAAAATCATATCTGTTTACAATAAAATATTCGGTTGTTTTAACTATTGTTGTAAATGTCATAAGTCTTATTCTGGCATTGGGACTTAATAGAAAGATGAGATGCAAAAGTGCATTGAGAGGAATTTATTTTATACCTAACATACTTGGAGGTCTTGTTGTTGGATATATATTTAGTTTTATCTTTACATATATTCTTCCTACAATAGGAAATGTGACAGGAATAGGATTTATTCAGAACAGTATGCTCGCAAGTACAAAGACAGCGTGGTTAGCTATTGTTATCGTGGGTGCATGGCAGGGCATAGCAATGAATACCATTATATATATATCGGGACTTCAGACAGTGCCGGAAGAGGTTTATGAAGCATCAATGGTGGATGGTGCGAGAGGATGGAAAAAGTTCTGGAAGATTACTTTTCCGCTTATCATTCCATTCTTTACTATAAATCTTGTTTTATGTATGAAAAATGCGATGATGGTATTCGACCAGATAATGTCATTGACAAAGGGTGGACCATCACAGAGTACGGAATCAATATCATATCTTATATATAACAATGGTATGAGTGGCGGTCAGTTTGGTTTTCAGAGTGCAAATGCATTTGTTTTCTTTGTTGTAATAGTAATCGTATCTGTTTTACAGATGAAATTCTTAAATGGTAAGGAGGAGCAGTTATGATGGAAAAGAAAAAGAGATTATCTCATGGAAAAATCGTACATTATATAATAAATGCACTTCTTGTGCTTGGAACTCTTACAGTATTGTTTCCGTTATATATGACAGTTATCATTGCATTTAAAAAGCCGTCAGAAATGACAAATGATATCTCAGGTGCATTATCACTGCCATCAAGCTGGAACCTTGACAATTTTGTAGAAGCTATCAAGATCACAGATTTCTGGCATACATTGGGAAACAGTCTTCTTATAACCTGTGTTACTGTTGTTTTATGTATCTTATTACATTCTCTTGCAGGATATGTGATAGGAAGAAAAATGGCAAAACACAAGATTTTTAAGGCATCTTATTATTATATAGTAAGTGGTATGTTCGTTCCTTTTGCAGTTTTGATGATGCCTCTTGTAAAGCAGACAGCACAGCTTGGCATTGCAAACAGATTTGGTGTTATAGTGCTATATACAGTATTTTTTATGCCGATGAATCTTATGCTTTATGCAGGATATCTGAAAAATATTCCTACTGCATTGGAGGAAGCTGCACATGTCGATGGAGCATCAGCATTTAAAATTTTCTGGAAGATAATATTCCCAAATATGAAACCGATGCATGCAACTGTTGCGATACTTACGGCGATGAGTACATGGAATGATGTGACTACACCTCTTGTAATATTATCAGGAACAGATCACAATACGCTGCCTATCGCACAGCTTAATTTCCAGTCACAGTTTGGAACAAATTATAATCTGGCATTTGCATCATATCTTCTTGCATTATTACCTATCCTTTTATTCTATGTAGTATGTCAGAAGCAGATTATGAATGGTGTAGTAAACGGTGCAGTAAAATAAAAGTGAGGTAAAAAATATGGCGATTATTTTTGATGAAAACAATAGATTGATAACATTAAATACAAAAAATTCCACATATCAGATGAAAATAGATGAATATGGATTTTTACTCCATCTTTATTATGGAAAAAGAACAAACGGAAATATGGATTATATTCTTGTAAATCTTGACAGGGGATTTTCAGGAAATCCATATGATGCCGGTGATAATAGAAAATATTCACTTGATGCACTTTTACAGGAATTTCCATGCAGAGGAGCAGGAGATTTTAGAAGTCCGGTGTTTGAGGTGAGATATGAGGATGGAAGTTTTGGATGTGATTTAAGATATGAGAGTCATATTATAAAAGATGGAAAATATGGGCTTTCAGGACTTCCGGCAGTTTATGAAAATAGTGATATGGACAAAGCACAGACATTAGAGATAACTTTATCCGATAAAGTATCAGGGATAAAGGTCATATTATATTATGGTATTATCGAATCTCTTGATATTATTACAAGAGCTGCAAATGTTATAAATGAAAATAAGAATAATATATATATTGAAAAATTACAGAGTGCATGTCTTGATTTCGTTTCGGGAAATTTTGATCTGATCACATTTTATGGAAGACATGCAATGGAGAGAAATATACAGAGACAAAGTGTAGGCCATGGTTCATATCGGATAGGCAGCAGAAGAGGAACATCAAGTCATCAGTATAATCCGCTTATGATACTTGCAGACAGTGATGCAAATGAAGATTATGGAAATTGTTATGCTATGTCATTTGTTTATAGCGGAGGATTTTTAGGTGAGGCTGAAAAGGACCAGTATGGTCAGACGAGAATGCAGCTTGGACTTATGGAGGAACAGTTTTCTTACTGCCTGAAATCCGGTGAAAGTATTATAGCACCTGAGGTTATCATGTCATACAGCGATAGAGGATTAGCAGTTTTATCACAGAATCTGCATAAATGTATAAGAGAAAATGTGTGCAGAGGAAAATATAAAAATGAGGTAAGACCTGTGCTTGTAAACAGCTGGGAAGCTTCATATTTTGATATTGATAAAAATTCCATTGTAAATCTTGCAAAGAATGCCGCTGAACTTGGCGTAGAGATGCTTGTTATGGATGACGGCTGGTTTGGAAAAAGAGACGATGATAACAGTGGACTTGGTGACTGGTTCACGAATGAAAATAAGATAGGCTGTTCGTTAAAGGAACTTGTTGAATCTGTAAATAACTGTGGCATTAAATTTGGCATATGGGTAGAACCTGAGATGGTAAATGAAGATAGTGATCTGTATAGAAAGCATCCTGACTGGGCATTTGCGGTTCCGGGGAAAAAACCTGTAAGGTCAAGAAACCAGCTGGTACTTGATTTTTCGAGAAAAGAAGTTGTTGACTATATTTATGATTCGATCACAAAAGTCATTGAGAGTGGAAATATAGAGTATATAAAGTGGGATATGAACAGAAGTATAGCAAATGTTTACAGCAGTGAAGATAAGTATCAGGGAAATGTATATTATGATTATGTACTTGGATTATATGATTTCTTAGAGAGACTTAATAAAAATTATCCTGATATTCTTATTGAAGGCTGTAGTGGCGGCGGTGGAAGATTTGATGCCGGAATGCTTTATTATACACCACAGATATGGTGCAGTGACAATACGGATGCGATAGATAGAACAAAGATCCAGTATGGAACATCATTTGGCTATCCTGTTTCAGCAGTTGGCGCACATGTTTCAGCAGTTCCAAACCATCAGACAGGACGCAGTGTATCTATCGATACAAGAGGTGTTGTTGCAATGTCAGGAAGTTTTGGATATGAATTAGATTTGGGAAAAGTATCTGAAGCCGAGAAAAATACGATAAAGGAACAGATAAAAACATTTAAGAAAGAGGCAGAGCTTATTCATAATGGTCTATATTACAGACTTAGTGATCCATACAAAGATCCGGTAGCAGCATGGGAGTTTGTTTCAAAAGACGGAGATGATGTACTTGTAAATGTTGTGTGCTTAAAGATGCATGGAAATATGCAGCCGTTGTATGTCAGATTTAAAGGATTAAATGAGAATGTTACATATAAAGATGTAAAGACAGGAAAAATATATCCTGCTGAGGCACTTATGAACATAGGAATGCCATTTATGCCGGAACTTGGGGAATATCAGAGCTGGCAGGTTGAGTTAAAGAGATGCTAGTGTAGTGTAATGGAGTTGGGGCAGGTTTTACCTGCTTCAGCTCTAAATGATTACATACAGAAATGAGGTTTTATATGAAAAAGATTAAAAGTGATATGCCGGGAGATGTTGTTGAGATAGGACCTGACCAGAAAGAAAAAGCAGAAAATATATTTTCAAAACTTTTTGCTGAACTTAAAGAAAACATAGAAAATAAAGATAAGATTGTTGTGTCATTATATGGAGGCTCAGGTTCAGGAAAGTCAAGTTTTGCTGTTTTGCTTGCACAGATGTTTGGCGAAAAAGGTATCGGACATTATGTTATTTCAGGTGATAATTATCCAAGAAGGATTCCTGTAGAAAATGACATGATGAGACAAAAAATATATGATGAATCGGGCGTAGATGGCTTGAGAAGATATTTATGCGGACCGGATGAGATAGATTATGACACTATAAATAACATACTTGAACAGTTTAAAAGCGGAAAAGATATCCTTAGCTTAAAAAGGATGGGAACTAAAAAAGAGGATATATGGTTTGAGGATGTTGATGTTTCAGATATAAGTATCATCATTTTGGAATGGACACATGGAAATAATGAGAATTTAAAAAATATAGATTATCCTATTTATCTGCATAGCACACCTGAACTTACTTATCAGAGAAGAGTAAAAAGAAACAGAAATGCAAATGCGGGCAGTGATTTTATATCACTTGTTTTAAAACTAGAGCAGGAAAAACTTTTAGGACAGGTTGCGGGTGCAAAAATGATAGTTGATATAGATGGAAGTATAATTTCATATAAAGAGTATGTTGAAAAATATGAAGATTTTGACATAAGACCTATGCTTAATGTTTATCCCGACAGTATAAATGGAAATGTCAGCGGGCTTATTGAATTTATAAAAAGCTATACATCCGGAGCATTTTCATCAATTTATATGTTGCCGAGTGTATTTCATTCCGATCTTGACAGAGGATTTTCTATAATCGATTATGATCTGGAGGGGACTATGGCTTCCAAAGAGGATATCAGGAAACTGTCAAATATGGGACTTACGCTAAAGATGGATTTTGTTATGAATCATCTTTCAGTAAACTCTCCTCAATTTAAGGATATATTAGAAAATGGGGAAAATTCTGAATATAAAGATTTCTTTATCAATTGGAATTTATTCTGGGACGGATATGGACAATTAAATGAAGATGGAGTTTTGATACCTGACAAAAAATATACTGATAAAATGTTTTTTAGAAAACCGGGACTTCCTATCTTGATGGTTCGTATGCCGGATGGAAAGAAAGTACCATACTGGAATACTTTTTATCAGAAAGTGGAATGTGACAGCGATGGAAATGAAAGATATCTTGGGCAGATGGATCTTAATATAAAATCTGAGCTTGTATGGGATTATTATAGGGAGGTGCTGAAAAAACTCGTATTGTATGGAGTGAAGATAGTCCGTCTCGATGCTTTTGCATATGCACCAAAAGAGCCGGGAGAAAAAAATTTCTTAAATGAGCCGGGAACATGGGAACTTCTTTCAAAGGTATCAGAGGAAGCTAAAGTTTATGACCTTAAACTTTTACCTGAGATTCATGCAGGATATAATGAGAAGATATATGAAAAGATTGCAAAAAAAGGTTATATAACATATGACTTCTTTATGCCGGGACTCATTATAGATGCTATTGAAAATAAAAATGGTGATACGCTTGTCAGATGGGGAAAAGAAGTAATTGAGAAAAATATATCAACAGTTAATATGCTTGGCTGCCATGACGGGATACCTCTTCTCGATCTGAAAGGTCTGATACCAGAGGAAAGAATACAGGGACTTATTGATACTATCGTAAATCGTGGAGGCTATATAAAAAATCTTCATGGTCAGAAAAATATATATTATCAGGTTAATTCAACCTTTTACAGTGCATTGGGAGAAGATGACAAGAAGCTGCTCGTTGCAAGGGCCTTGCAGTTGTTTATGCCTGGTAAACCGCAGATATGGTATCTTGATCTGTTTGCCGGTAAAAATGATTATGAGGCAGTCAGAAAGGCTGGAAAGGATGGTCATAAGGAAATCAACAGAACAAATCTTGACACAGCGTATATATTGGAAAACGCAGACAGAGATGTTGTAAAAAGGCAGATAGAAATGATTGCTTTTAGAAATACCTGCAGTGTATTTAAGAAAGCAGCGAGGATAGAATTTACTTCATATGATACAATATTAAAAATAAAATGGAGTTACAAGTCAGAATCAGCAGAGCTTACGGTAGATTTTGAAAAAATGGAATATACTATAAATGAAAAATTATCATAAATGATATTAGCTGTTCGCATCACAGGTGTGAACAGCTATCTTTGATTTTATGTTTGTTAAAATATCACATCTTGCAATAACAAAAGGTTTCGTGTAAAATGTGTAATTGAGAAAATATACTGAAAGGCGGGTTAAGTTTAGAATGTTTAAAATTAATGACAATTATTTAAAATTACCTGGTAGTTATCTTTTTTCTACCATTGGAAAGAAAGTAGCAGCATACACAGCAGCAAATCCTGATAAAGAAGTTATCAAACTCGGTATTGGTGATGTTACATTACCTCTTGCACCGGCGGTTATAAAAAGACTTCACAGCGCAGTTGACGAGATGGCAGTAAAGGAGACATTTAAGGGATATGCTCCTGACCTTGGATATGAATTCCTCCGTAATACAATCGTTGAAAACGATTATAAGGCAAGAGGATGCGATATTGCAGCAGATGAAATTTTTGTAAGTGACGGTGCAAAGAGTGATTCAGGAAATATCGGTGACATTTTTGCAGTTGACAATAAGATTGCCGTATGTGACCCTGTTTATCCTGTATATGTAGATACAAATGCTATGGCAGGCCGTACAGGTGAGTATAATCCTGAGACAGAAAAGTGGTCAGATGTTATTTATATGCCATGCACAAAAGAGAACAACTTTGTTCCTGAACTTCCTAAGGAGGAACCTGATATTATTTATCTCTGCTTCCCTAACAATCCTACAGGAACAACTATCACAAAAGACCAGTTACAGGTATGGGTTGACTATGCATTAAAGATTGGTGCGGTTATCATTTATGATGCAGCTTACGAGGCATATATTTCTTCTGAAAATGTACCTCATTCAATCTATGAGTGCGAGGGTGCAAAGGGATGCGCAATCGAGCTTAGAAGTTTCTCAAAGAATGCAGGATTTACAGGTACAAGACTTGGATTTACTGTTATTCCTAAGGAACTTAAATGCGGAGATGTTATGCTTCACAGCCTTTGGGCACGTCGTCACGGAACTAAGTTTAACGGTGCTCCTTATATCATTCAGGCAGCAGGTGCGGCAGTTTACACTGAAGAAGGAAAGAAAGAGACTAAAGAGCAGATAGCATATTATATGAACAATGCTAAGATAATAAGAGAAGGGCTTACAGGTGCAGGATATGAAGTTTACGGTGGTGTTGATGCTCCGTATATCTGGCTTAAAACTCCTGATAAGATGACTTCATGGGAATTCTTTGATTATCTCCTTGAAAAACTTAATATCGTTGGAACACCTGGTTCAGGATTTGGTCCAAGTGGTGAAGGATATTTCAGACTGACAGCGTTTGGAAGTCTTGAAAATACAAAGAAGGCTATGGAACGTATCAAAGCAGGAAAAGCCTGATTTTATTGATAGAAATGAGGAATTATATTGAAAAAGTGTATAGTTAGAGCGATGGGTATTGTACTTGCTGCCGGAGTTGTTGCTACTTCGGTGGCGGTACAGAAAAATGTGGTGTCGGCAGATGCAGTTACAGGAACATCAAAATATATTGCATTTGGAGCAGACCTTAATGCAAAGGAAAAGGCAGCCGTGCTTGACGGATTTGGTATTACCGAAAATGATTTGTCCGATTATAAAACAATTGAGATTACAAATAAAGATGAACATGATTACCTTGGTGATTATATGTCTGATTCGGTTATAGGTACGAGAGCTTTATCATCCGTTATGGTTGTAAAAGCAGATGAAGACAGTGGTGTAAATGTTTCGACAAAACATATTACATACTGCACATCAGGTATGTATTGTAATGCACTCGTTACGGCGGGACTTTCAGATGCAAAGGTAACGGTTGTCGGACCTTTTGATATATCAGGCACATCGGCACTTGTCGGTGCAATGAAAGCTTATTCTGTCATGACAGGAGAGGAAATATCCGAAAAGACAATGGATACAGCAACAGATGAACTTGTCACTACGGCGGAGGTTGCAAAAAATGTAGGTGATACGCAGAAAGTTACCGAACTTGTTGCAGCAGCTAAAAAAGCAATATTTGAAGACCAGCTTTCATCTGAGACTGATATAAGAGATGCAATAGAGCAGGCGGCTAATGAGCTTGGTCTTGACATTTCAGATGATGATGTTGAAAAGCTTACAAATATGATGATGAAAGTATCTAAAGAAGATATTGATCCTGATAAGATAGCAAAACAGGCATCTGATATATATAACAAATTAAAAGAAAAAGGTATTGACCTTGCAAATGTAGATACAAAGGGTCTCGGTGAGAAAATTGGGGATTTCTTTGGTAATATATTTACAGCGATAACAAACTTTTTCTCAGGTTTGTTTGGGTAGATAATATAATGAAGAAATGGGGTTCGCCCAAAATGAGCGAGCCTCTTATGATTTAAAGTGAGGTTGGATATGGCAAATATTATTTCTGATGAAACAATAGATTATGTTGGAATTCTCGCAAAGCTTGAACTTAGTGATGAAGAAAAAGAAAAAGCTAAAAAAGATATGGAAGAAATGCTTGATTATATAGACAAGTTAAACGAACTTGATACATCAAGTGTCGAGCCTATGTCTCATGTTTTCCCGGTCAACAATGTATTCAGGGAGGATGTGGTTACAAACGGTGATGGTACAAAGCAGACTCTTGCAAATGCGCCGGAGCAAAAAGATGATAGTTTTGTAGTGCCAAAAACTATTGTGGGATAGAGAATGGAGGAAAGTTATGTCTTTGATGAATCTTACAGCCGTTGAGCTGGGAAAAAAGATTAAAAATAAAGAAATTACGGTAGTGGAAGCTACAAAGGCTGCTCTTGATGCCATCGATGCAAAGGAAGAAAAGGTAAACAGTTTTGTGACTGTTGACAGAGAGGGCGCATTAAAGAGAGCGGAGGAAGTTCAAAAACTTATAGATGATGGTAAACTTGACGGGCCGCTTGCAGGTGTACCGGTTGCGGTAAAGGACAATATGTGTACAGAGGGAATGCTTACAACATGCAGTTCAAAAATTCTTGGAAATTTTGTGCCTACATTTACATCTGAGGCAGTTATAAACCTTGAAAAGGCAGGTGCGGTTATTCTCGGAAAGACCAATATGGACGAGTTTGCGATGGGAAGTACAACAGAGACTTCTGCATATGGAGAGACTAAAAATCCATGGAATTTAGAACATGTTCCGGGAGGCTCTTCAGGAGGTTCATGTGCGGCAGTTGCGGCAGAAGAATGTTTCTATGCACTCGGTTCCGATACAGGCGGATCTATAAGACAGCCTAGCTCATTTTGCGGAGTTACAGGTATAAAGCCGACATATGGCACAGTGTCACGTTATGGACTTATCGCATATGGTTCATCACTTGACCAGATAGGACCTGTTGCAAAGGATGTAACAGATTGTGCTACAATTCTTGAAGTGATAGCATCACATGATGAGAAAGATTCAACTTCCGTAAAGAGAGATGACCTCGACTTTACATCAGCACTTGTTGATGATGTAAAAGGTATGAAGATAGGTATTCCTAAGGATTATTTTGGTGAGGGTCTTGACAGTGAAGTAAAGGATGCTGTTTTAAATGCTGCCAAAGTTCTTGAACAAAAAGGTGCTATAGTTGAAGAATTTGATTTAAGCCTTGTCGAATATGCCATCCCTGCATATTATGTTATTGCATGTGCAGAGGCAAGTTCAAACCTTGCAAGATTTGACGGTGTAAAATACGGATACCGCACAGAGGAATATGACGGTCTTCATAACATGTACAAGAAATCACGTTCTGAAGGATTTGGAGCAGAAGTAAAAAGAAGAATTATGCTTGGCTCTTTTGTATTAAGTTCAGGATATTATGATGCATATTACCTTAAGGCCCTCAGAACAAAAGCTCTCATAAAGAAAGCTTTTGATGATGCATTTGCAAAATATGATGTTATTTTAGGACCTGCAGCACCTACAACGGCACCAAAACTTGGCGAAAGTTTGAGTGATCCGCTTAAGATGTATCTTGGAGATATATATACTATCTCAGTAAACCTTGCAGGACTGCCGGGTATAACTGTTCCATGCGGAATGGATTCAAATGGTCTTCCGATTGGTTTGCAGCTTATTGGTGACTGCTTTAAGGAAAAGAATATTATACGTGCAGCATATAGTTTTGAGCAGACAAGAGAATTTAAACACAGTCCGCTTGCAGATTAATGGAAAAGAGGTAAAGTATGAAACAGTATGAAACAGTCATAGGATTGGAAGTACATGTAGAGCTTGCCACAAAGACAAAGATTTTTTGCGGATGTTCTACAGAGTTTGGCGGAAAACCAAATTCACATACATGCCCTGTATGTACAGGTATGCCGGGGTCACTTCCGGTACTTAATAAAAAGGTTGTTGAATATGCCACAGCAGTAGGTATTGCCACAAATTGTACAATCACCCAGAATTGTAAATTTGACAGAAAAAATTATTTTTATCCCGATAACCCGCAGAATTATCAGATTTCACAGTTATATCAGCCTATATGCAGAAACGGACATATTGATATAGAGACAGAAAGTGGTGTTAAGAAGAGTATTGGAATACATGAGATTCATATGGAGGAAGATGCCGGAAAACTTGTGCATGACGAGTGGGGCGAGAGTTCGCTTGTAGATTTTAACCGTTCTGGTGTACCGCTTATAGAGATAGTATCTGAGCCTGATATGAGGTCTGCTGAGGAAGTTATCGCATATCTTGAAAAACTCAGACTTATAGTTCAGTATCTCGGTGCTTCTGATTGTAAATTACAGGAGGGTTCAATGCGTGCCGATGTAAACCTTTCGGTAAGAGAAGTCGGAGCTACAGAGTTTGGAACAAGAACAGAGATGAAAAATCTTAACTCATTCAAGGCTATTGCAAGAGCGATAGAAGGAGAAAGAGAGCGTCAGATAGACCTTATTGAAGCAGGTGAAAAGGTTGTACAGGAGACAAGAAGATGGGATGACACAAAAGAGTATTCTTATGCAATGCGTTCAAAAGAGGATGCACAGGATTACAGATATTTCCCTGAACCTGACCTTGTTCCTATAATTATAAGTGATGAATGGCTTGAGGAGATAAAGAATAACCAGCCTGAATTCAGAGATGAGAAATTTACAAGATATGTTGAAGAATATAATCTTCCTGAATATGATGCGGACATTCTTACTGGGAACAAGCATCTTGCTGATATTTTTGAAGCTACAACAGCACTTTGCAACAACCCTAAAAAGGTATCAAACTGGCTTATGGTTGAGACAATGCGTCTTATGAAGGAAAATGAGATGGAGCCTGAACAGCTTAAATTCTCTCCTGAAAACCTTGCAAAACTTATAAATCTTGCAGAAAACAGAGTTATTAACAGTTCAGTTGCAAAAGAAGTATTTGAAAAGGTATTTACTGATGATATTGACCCTGAAAAGTATGTTGAGGAAAATGGTCTTAAAAATGATACTGACGACGGAGCATTAAAAGAAACTATTGAAAAGATAGTTGCCGACAATCCACAGTCAGTAGAAGATTATCACAGCGGAAAGAAGAAAGCTATAGGTTTCCTTGTAGGTCAGACTATGAAAGCTACACAGGGAAAAGCTGATCCGGGAATGATAAACCAGATATTAAAAGAAATACTTGACAAGTAGATTTAAATAAAAATGGAGGTGAGGGTATGGGGGCTGAAAAAAGAAGAAGTAAACGTATACCAATCACTATGCATCTTGAAGTGTCGTCGTTATTTAAACAGGACAATGTTCATGTAAAAAATATAAATGCGCCTGTTGAGATAACAGATATTTCAAGAAATGGTATTGGGTTTATAACTAAAAGTGTACTGCCTATAGGTTTTTACTTTAATTCAAGACTTGAATTTGAAAAAAAGAATGACTGTTTAAACTGTGTAGTGCAGATAGTAAGAAGAAAGCAGAAAGAGGATGGAACTACACTTTACGGATGTGAGTTTGTGGGTATGCCATCAATATTTGACTATATATTTGATGATATAGAGAACGAATATTCAAAATGTCATTCTGATGAAGATGGGGAAAATGAATAAATCTGAAAGATAGATGTTACGAGCATTTTACTATTCCATAAAAAGTGCTCCCTTTCCAGTGTATAAGAAAGGGAGCATTTTTTGTCTTTACATTAGTTTATACAAGTTATTTGACGAAATGTCAATGATACATTACACTAAGCTCTTATATCAAAAGAAAATCTTTTCATTTCAGTTGTCTGCTGCGTGTTTATTTTTGTATTGATAAATTCATCAATGGTGCTTGTGCTTGCGTCGGCTTTTTCTATTTTAACATGGCAGGCATATCCCTGAGAGTTAAGTGCATCTTTTAACATATCTGCATTTGTGGCAAGAAGGTCGATTGATTTGTCATTATCTGATATAAATTTTGTAGTTATTTCATTGTGATTTTTATCAAGATAGACATCCAGTGCACCTAAATTTTCCATGTCAAGATGTAAAAGTACATGTATATTGTCAAGGTTCTTTCTTAATTTTTCTTTCTTTGTGTATACATAGAGGTCGCCATGTGCATCCTGATTTTTCAACTTTAGTGGCATTTGGAAATATGAAAATGCCTCACTTAAAGTTTTCATAAATTCGATATTGCTCTGTGCATCTCTTGCATTTTGACCTAAATTATCTGAATCCTGACCTGAAAGGTTTGATTTTATAAGTGATTCAAAATCTTTTAATTGCTCATGCATTTTGTTGTAGAAAGAATTTATGTTTTCTCCATCCTTTAACTTTTGTGGTGAAAGAGTCCATGTACTTTGCAGTACCTTTGAAAACAAAGTTTCAAAAGACTGGGATTTAAAAAGTTCGTTTATAAGTTCAGGCTCTGACAGCGGTATGACATTTTTGATGACAGCAAGAACTTCTTTTGCGCTGGCATTTCCCGAAGCAATTTTTACAATGAGAGATCTGCTTATAGGTAATTTTGAGAGCGTGTTTAAAAGTTCTGTTCTGGCATCCTTATCAAGAAATGTACTAAGGTAGTCGTTTTCTCTGCCTAATGTCTGAAATTTTTCGCAGAGCGTATCAATAACAGTATTTGAAGCGGATGACTGCGGATTATCAGCGTTTTGTGATGATTGCTGTAACATGCTGTTGATTGAATTTTTTGCACTTTCCGTAATATTATGAAGGAATTTTGCGGCAAATCCAATTTTACTGTCAGGTGCGGCATTGTTCGGTGTTACAGTGTTTTCAGACAAATCACCAGCATTGCCAGCATCTTCTGAAACTTCGGATGCCTCAGCAGTATCAGAAGTTTCAGTGGTTTCGTTTATCGGTGCATTTTCATTGATAGTAGGAATGTTTTTAAATAAATCCGTATTTTTTAATTTTGAAATATCCGTTGCGGATTCAAGTGTACTGTCAATGTTTAAAAGGGTCTGCTGAAAAAGCTCGTTTGTAGGATTTGTTCCGTCCGGAAAAACAAGTGATTTGCTTCCGGCAGAGTCTCTGAGTATGGTAAGTGTATCGTGGAGAGACAATGTACCGTTTTCAAGTTGTTCAAGAGTATCTTCTGTCATTGCCGTATTAGAAAGTATGTCCATAAGCTCCTGACGCTCTGAATCAGTCAGAAAAGATATGGAAGGGGAGTTTGCCATGTTATTTTCTTCATTAAACGACTGAAAAAGTATTGATATAAGCTTTTCACCAAATGCGGCAACTGATTGTGAATCGGCATTTTGCGAAAGTGAACTAAGCAAATCAGGTATTTCCGAAGAAAGCGAAGAAAGCTTGTCAATAAGATGATATGTCCCGTGTCTGTAACTTGAAAATTGTGATACGGTATCTTCATTTATATCCATCATAAGCCTTTTCATTATGGCGAGAGTTGAAAAATCTTCTGTTTTACAGTCATAAGCCTGTTGCATAAGGGACTGTATCGACTCTTTGTTTATTGGCAGGAGATTGTCCATAAGAGCTTTTACTGTTGCCTGATTGTGCTCTGTATTAGGAAGTCCCGCTTCTTCAAGGGCTTTGTTTATAAGATTTAATTCCGTATCAGAGTAGCTGTTTTTGACAGGGGAGAGCAAAATCTGACCGGGATTTGGACTGCTGAGCGAAAAGGCTGCAGTTTGTCCGATTGAAAGCTTTGAGCTGTCTTCTATATATCCTTTTAATATGGTATTGTTATCAAGAGTGACAGTTATCTCGTTGCCCCTTAGGTCAGAAATCTCACCTTTTACAATGTCACCCACTCTGAGCTGGGTTGCACTTCTGGCAACGCCATAGTCACTGTTTCCGCCGGGAGTGCGTGATACGGAACCTGAACTTTGTGTGCCGGCGTTTCCGCCGCGTGATGTGGAGGTCCTGGACTGTGCACGTCCGTTTGATGTCTGGCTGTTTAATCTGTTTGCATTTAGTGAATTTATTCTATTTGTATTATTGTCCATATTTTTCCTCATTTTTTTAATATTATTATTACCAACCAATGCCACGGATTGCTTCATTGCCATGCAATTTTCGCAATACTGCATCATTATATCTATTATATCGACTTATTTGGTAAGACTTCAGTATTAAGTTGCAAAAAAAATAAAAAAGTTTCAAAATATCCTTGACAAGATTTTATATGCGTGCTATCTTACTTTATAGATGTTAGCACTCCACCACAAAGAGTGCTAACAGAGAAACAGAAGGGAGTGGTTAAGTGGAGTTAGATGATAGAAAGTTAAAGATACTTCAAACGATTATCAGAACTTATCTTGAAACCGGAGAGCCGGTTGGTTCAAGAACGATTTCAAAAGATACAGACTTGAATCTAAGTTCAGCGACTATCCGAAATGAGATGTCTGATCTTGAAGAGATGGGATATATCATACAGCCTCATACATCAGCAGGCAGAATTCCTTCTGACAAAGGTTATCGTCTTTATGTAGATACGATGCTTGATGATAAGACAAGTGAAGTTATGAATCTGAAAGATGAACTTGAACAAAAAGCGGGAAAGATAGATGTATTACTTAAACAGGTAGCTAAGCTTCTTGCAAACAATACAAATTATGCGACACTTGTTTCGGGACCGAGATATGAGTCGAAGAAAGTTAAGTTTATCCAGCTTACACAGGTTGATGCAGACAGCATTCTGGCAGTCATAGTTCTTGACAACAATGTAGTTAAAAATGAAATAGTAAAAGTCGAGGGTTCGATAGACCAGGAGATGATGGTAAAGTTAAACTTTATTTTAAATACCACATTAAATGGTCTTGATGTTACCGAGATGAACTTGGCTATTATCAGAAAGATAAAAGAACAGGTTGGCAGCTATACGGAAGTTATCGATTCGGTTTTGGAAGTTATCGGTAAGGCACTTACTGAAGATGATGATTTGGAAATTTATACGAGTGGTGCTACAAACATTTTAAAATATCCTGAACTTTCGGATAAGGCAAGTGCAACAGAGATATTAAATGCCTTTGAGGAAAAAAATATTATAGGTGACTGGCTTGATACGGCAGAATCAAAAGCAGGTGAAAGTGATTCTAAGAAATCGGGTTCAAGTGATACTCATGACATTCAGGTTTATATCGGAAATGAAACAAAAGTAGATACCATGAAAGATTGTTCAGTTGTTACGGCGACATATAAAATACACGAAGGTGTATATGGAAAAATTGGCATTGTAGGACCAAAACGAATGGATTATGATAAGGTTGTAAGTACATTGCAGTCGCTAATGTCTGAACTTGATGATATATTCAAGGACAAATAAATAAGAGAGGTGGCAGGAAATTGGCAGCAGACAATAAAGATATAAAAAAAGACATAGATATTGAAGAAGTAAAAGATGAAAATAGTGTTGATGATGCTGTAGAAGAAACAACAGAAACAGCAGAAGATAAAAAAGAGGAAACTTCCGGTGAAGAAACACCAAAGAAAGAAAAGAAGTTTGGAAGAAAAAAAGACAAGGCAGTTGAAAAACTTGAAGAGAAAGTTAAAGAACTTGAAGATATGAGGGTGAGACAGCTTGCTGAGTTTGAAAATTTCCGTAAGCGTTCAGAAAAAGAAAAGAGCCAGATGTTTGAAGTCGGAGCAAAGAGTGTGATTGAAAAAATTCTTCCGGTCATGGATAACTTTGAGAGAGGATTACAGGGAGTTCCTGAGGAAGAAAAAGATGCACCTTTTGTTAAAGGCGTAGAAATGGTTTACAAACAGATGCTCACTGCTTTTGAAGAGATGGGAGTTAAGCCTATTGAAGCAGTAGGAAAAGAGTTTGATCCGAACCTTCACAACGCTGTTATGGCTGTAGATGATGATTCATTGGAAAGCGGAACAGTTGCAGAAGAAATGCAGAAAGGTTACATGTACAAAGAAAGTGTTGTGAGACACAGCATGGTAAAAGTAGTTAATTAGTTTAATAAAATATGAAATAAAGAGATTATAATATAGGAGGCAATCATTATGAGTAAGATTATTGGTATTGATTTAGGAACAACAAACTCTTGTGTAGCAGTTATGGAAGGTGGAAAACCTGTAGTAGTTGCAAATACAGAGGGAGCAAGAACAACACCTTCAGTTGTTGCATTTACAAAGACAGGAGAGAGACTTGTAGGTGAACCTGCAAAACGTCAGGCAGTTACAAATGCTGACAAGACAATTTCTTCTATCAAGAGACACATGGGTTCTGATTATAAAGTTACAATAGATGACAAGAAATATTCTCCACAGGAAATTTCAGCAATGGTTCTTCAGAAATTAAAGGGCGATGCTGAGAGTTATCTTGGTGAGAAAGTTACAGAAGCAGTTATTACTGTTCCGGCATATTTTAATGATGCACAGCGTCAGGCTACAAAAGATGCAGGTAAGATTGCCGGTCTTGATGTAAAGAGAATTATCAACGAGCCAACAGCAGCAGCACTTGCTTATGGTCTTGACAATGAAAAAGAGCAGAAAATCATGGTTTACGATTTAGGTGGTGGTACATTTGATGTATCTATCATTGAGATTGGTGACGGAGTTATCGAAGTATTAGCAACATCAGGAAACAATCATCTTGGTGGTGATGACTTTGACCAGAAGATTACAGATTACATGATTCAGGAATTTAAGAATAAAGAAGGCATTGACCTTTCAACAGATAAGATGGCACTTCAGAGATTGAAAGAAGCTGCTGAAAAAGCAAAGAAAGAGCTTTCATCAGCTACAACAACAAATATCAATCTTCCATTCATCACAGCAACAGCAGAAGGACCAAAGCATTTTGACATGGATCTTTCAAGAGCTAAATTTGATGAACTTACACATGATCTTGTAGAAGCAACAGCAACACCTGTACAGAATGCACTTAATGATGCAGGCATCACAGCTTCTGAACTTGGAAAAGTATTACTTGTAGGTGGTTCTACACGTATCCCGGCAGTACAGGATAAAGTTAAACAGCTTACAGGACATGAGCCAAGTAAATCACTTAACCCAGATGAGTGTGTAGCAATCGGTGCATCAGTACAGGGTGGAAAACTTGCAGGAGATGCAGGTGCAGGAGATATTCTTCTTCTCGATGTAACACCACTTTCACTTTCAATTGAGACAATGGGTGGCGTTGCTACAAGACTTATCGAGAGAAATACTACAATTCCTACAAAGAAGAGCCAGATATTCTCTACAGCCGCTGATAACCAGAGCGCAGTTGATATCAACGTACTTCAGGGTGAGAGACAGTTTGCTAAAGATAATAAATCACTCGGACAGTTCAGACTTGACGGTATCCCACCGGCAAGAAGAGGTGTTCCACAGATTGAGGTTACATTTGATATTGATGCAAACGGTATTGTAAATGTTTCAGCAAAAGACCTCGGTACAGGAAAAGAGCAGCATATCACAATCACAGCAGGCTCAAATATGTCTGATGAAGATATTGATAAGGCTGTTAAGGAAGCAGCACAGTTTGAGGCTGAGGATAAGAAACGTAAAGAGGGAATTGATGCAAGAAACGAAGCAGACAGCATGGTATTCCAGACACAGAAAGCTCTTGATGAAGCAGGTGATAAGGTAGATGCTGCTGAGAAAGAAAAAGTTCAGGCAGACATTGATGCACTTAAAGCAGTTGTAGAAAAGACAAATCCTGAGTCTATGACTGACAGTGAGATTGATGAACTTAAAGCCGGTAAAGAAAAACTTATGGAAAGTGCACAGGGTGTATTCCAGAAGATGTATGAGCAGGCTCAGGCACAGGGTGCAGCAGGAGCAGGTCCTGACATGGGTGCTGCCGGTGCAGGAGCAGCAAATGATGCAAATGCTGGTGCAGATGATGTTGTAGATGGAGATTACCGCGAGGTATAAATAGCCAAAATGCTATAAGCATTTTGGCATTAGAAGAACGGCAGAGCCGTTCTTCACCTAAAAAATAATATAAAATTTTCAGGCTGCTGCCTCCACGGTGGCGGCCTTATGGTTTATGTGACGTTTGGTTTATGATAAGGAGTTTTTTATGGCAGAGAAAAGAGATTATTATGAGGTCTTGGGTGTCAGTAAGGGAGCGTCTGATTCCGAGATAAAATCGGCATATAGAAAATTAGCTAAAAAATATCATCCGGATATGAACCCGGGGGATAAAGAGGCCGAGGCTAAGTTTAAAGAAGCATCGGAGGCATATGCCGTTCTTAGTGATGCAGATAAGAGACGTCAATATGATCAATTTGGTCATGCAGCATTTGATGGCGGTGCAGGTGGAGCAGGCGGCTTCGATTTTGGCGGTATGGATATGGGAGACATATTCGGAGACATATTTGGAGATTTCTTTGGTGGCGGTCGCTCAAGAAGCCAGAGCAATGGTCCTATGAAGGGTCAGAATATTCGTACATCTGTAAGAATTACATTTGAAGAGGCTTGTTTTGGCGTTGACAAAGAGATTGATGTTACATTGAAAGAGGAATGTGCAACCTGCCACGGAACAGGTGCAAAACCTGGTACATCACCTGAAACATGTAAAAAATGCGGTGGTAAAGGTCAGGTTGTATTTACACAGCAGTCTTTATTTGGTGTGGTAAGAAATGTACAGTCTTGTCCGGATTGTCACGGAACCGGAAAGATTATAAAAGAACGTTGTTCAGACTGTGGCGGCTCAGGCTATATAAGCAAGAGAAAGAAGATTTCAGTATCTATTCCGGCAGGTATTGATAACGGTCAGTGTGTAAGAATTCGTGATAAGGGTGAACCGGGTGTAAACGGAGGACAGAGAGGTGACCTTTTAGTTGAGGTTGCAGTATCAAGGCATCCTATTTTCCAGAGACAGGACAGAGATATATTCTCGACAGCACCTATCACATTTGCACAGGCAGCACTCGGCGGAGATGTCCGCATAAAGACGGTTGACGGAGAAGTTATATATACTGTTAAGCCGGGAACACAGACAAATACCCGTGTACGTCTAAGAAATAAAGGTGTTCCATCACTTAGAAATAAACAGATACGTGGAGACCATTATGTGACTCTGGTTGTTGAGGTCCCGACAAAAATGAATTCAGAACAAAAAGAACTTCTCGAAGCGTTTGATAAAGCTATGTATGGAGAGAAGAAAGAGGAAGAAGAGCCGGAAGACAAAAAACATACAAAAAAAGGCCCATTCGGTAGAAAAAAGAAATAAGAAAATATTAAAAAATGGCTGTTTGTGTTTTATACAAACAGCCATTTTTTGAATCTGTAATACTTACCAATCTTCAATACCTGCAAAAGCATCAACGGTAGGTATTGAAGGGTTTGGTTCATTGTCATCAACATCACTGTTACCAAATGAATCAAATTCTTCGACTGAAATATTTTCCGGGTTATCGTCGAGTAATGTCTGAATCTGTTCCTGTGATATGCCGTCAGGTTCATTTGGTGATGTATCTTCAATATCATCGGCAGTAGGTTTGACAACAGAATCTGCCTCAATCTGGGCAAGTATAGCTTTGATTTGTTCGTCATGGTTATCTACAGCAAATTGTTTTTCTTTATTATCACACATATAATATTTTATGACATGACCGCTGTACATTGCAATGTTTTGTTCGCCGCATAAATCAGCATTCCGTTTGTATGGAAGCTGGTCATACATAGTAATCTGATAATCTAAATGCACATCATATTTTGATGACAAGATTTCTGACATATGTAAATTATTCATAGAATCCCCCGTTTCTCAAATCATATTTATTTAAAGTATATCTTATTTTAGAAAAAGTAGCAATATTATTTTTGCGAATTGACTTTTTATAACTCTATGATATAATTAGTTTCGAGTTGCTTTTTGACGGATAATGTTTTATGGCTTTCAAAAACATTGTAAAAAGCATTACTATAAGGAAAATGGGAATATATATTAAATATGGAGTAGTAGACAAACATGAATATTAAAAGACATTTAAACAATTTTTTGAGATACAAGTATCTGTTATTTGAACTTGTTAAGAAAAATATCAAATTAAAATACAGAAGATCATATCTTGGTATTTTGTGGACACTTGTAGAGCCTCTTCTTACAATGATTGTACTTACACTTGTGTTTGGTACGTTATTTGGAAAAGATGACAGAACATATCCGGTCTATATTTTGTGTGGACGATTGCTATATTCGTTTTTTTCATCTGCATCAAAAGCCGGTTTGAAAGCTGTCAGTGGAAATGCAGCTATGATTAAAAAAGTGTATGTTCCAAAATATATATATGTTGTTGCGGCAATAATATCAAATTTTGTAACATTTGTTATATCACTCGTTGTACTTGTAGGTGTGGCGGCTGTGCTTAGAGTTGAACCTACATGGCATATTGTAGAGGGACTTATTCCGTTGGTGATATTATTTGTCATGACACTTGGAATAGGACTTATTCTTGCAACTTTAAATGTATTTTTCAGAGACATCGAATATATATGGTCAGTGCTTACCATGCTTATAATGTATGCATCAGCTATTTTCTATACAACAGAGAGAGTTATAAATACAGGAAACGGATGGGTATTTAATGTTAATCCTATCTATATGTGTATAGCAAATTTCCGAAATGCTGTTTTATATGGTACGGCAATGAATGTGGATTATTGTATTCATTCGGCAATTTTTGCGGTTTTAAGTGTGATTATAGGTTCGGTATTATTTTACAAAGAACAGGATAAATTTATATTATATGTATAATTTAGGAGGTTGCTGTGAAGAAGAATGTTGCAGTCAGCGTAGAAAATGTAGGAATGCGTTTTAACCTGAATCAGGAACGTGTCGATAACTTAAAAGAATATGTGATTAAATTCTTAAAAAGAGATTTAAAATATAGTGAGTTTTGGGCTCTTAAAGATATTAATTTTGAGATAAAAAAAGGTCAGCGTCTTGGTGTACTTGGACTCAATGGTTCAGGAAAGAGTACGCTTTTAAAGGTAGTATCAGGTGTACTTAAACCATCAGCAGGAACAGTTACGACAAGAGGTGTTGTTGCTCCGCTTCTTGAACTTGGTGCGGGATTCAGCCCGGAATATACAGGCAGGGAGAACATTTATCTGTATGGTTCGGTACTCGGATATACGAAAGAATTTTTGGATGAAAAATTTGACGAGATAGTCGATTTTTCAGAACTTGGCGAATTTATAGAAGTACCTATCAAGAATTATTCATCAGGAATGAAGTCACGTTTGGGATTTTCGATTGCGACAGTTGTAGAACCTGATATACTTATTTTGGATGAAGTTTTGTCGGTAGGAGACAAAAAGTTTAGAAATAAGAGTGAAAAGAAAATTATGAGTATGTTCGATAAGGGTGTTACAGTATTATTTGTATCACATTCACTTGAGCAGGTTCAGAGATTGTGCGACAGAGCCATTATACTTGACAGCGGAAGACTTGTAGCGTCAGGCTCAGTTGATAAAGTAGCAAAAATATATAAGAACATGACGGAATAAAATCTTCAGGGTTAATGATAAACAGTGGATGAATGCATATAAAGGGGAATTTTGAATGTATGATTATTATAAGTTAAAGAGATCGGCTAGATATGTATTGCAGTATTTGGTAGTACCTGTATTATTGGAAATAATTATAGAATCATTTAGCAGAAAGTCTTTGGTTTCCGGAGTTGGCTATATGTTTTCGAGTCCGGTATTATTTTCATTTAATACACTTATCATTATGCTGACATTGTCAGTTGCACTCTTTTTCAAAAGGGAGATATTTATATTTATTTCGATAGCAATTGTATGGTTGTGTTTTGGAATAGCAAATTTTGTTATACTGCATTTCAGGGTCACACCGTTTTCGGCGGTTGATTTTACGATGATAAAGACTGCCATAAGTGTATCGGGGCATTATCTTACGGTATTAAATATTTCTATGATGCTTGTCGCTGTATGTGTACTTACTTTTGCGATGGTATCACTTTACAAAAGAGCACCGAGACATCATAAAAGAAACCACAAGCGTATGGTATTTTCTGCATCTGCCGTTGCAGTCATATCATTGGCACTTGTATTTTTGAGAAGTTCTAGTGGTTCTGTTAAGGCACTTGCCACAAATTATACAAATATATCTGAAGCATATGAAAATTATGGATTTGTGTATTGTTTTACAAACAGTATAATCGATGTAGGCATATCAAAGCCGGATGATTATAGCGAACAGTCGGTTAACGACATAATAAATAAAATTGATGACAGTTCAAAAAACCAGTCGAAATCAAAAAACAGTGATGATAAGCCAAATATCATAATGATTCAGCTGGAATCATTTTTTGACGTTGACTATATGAAGGGACTTAAGTTCTCTGAAGATCCGCTGCCGGTGTTCCATGAACTTACAAAAAATTATTCCAGTGGACTTCTCACGGTTCCAACGGTCGGTGCAGGTACCGTAAATACGGAATTTGAAGTGCTCACAGGTATGCGTCAGCGTGATTTTGGTGCTTGTGAATATCCTTACAAAACAGTTTTAAGAAATATGACATCAGAAAGTATATGTAATGATCTTTCTAAGATTGGATACACATCGCATTGTGTCCACAACAACAGTGCGACATTTTATGGAAGAAATGATGTATTTAAAAATCTTGGATTTGACACATTTACTTCTATGGAATATATGAATGGATTACAGGAAAATCCAAACGGATGGGTTAACGATGATGTTATTGCCCCTCAGATAATCAAGACACTTGATTCTACAGATGGTGCAGACTTTACATTTGGTATTACTGTTCAGAGCCACGGCAAGTATGACGTTGATACGGGCGATTATGAACAAAAAATAAAGGTTTTGGGAGCACCGGAAGGGATGGAAAACCAATATAACTATTATGTGAATGAAATTGCACTGGTTGACAAAATGCTCGGAAATCTTATCAAGAGACTTGAAAACAGAAATGAAAAAACTGTCCTTGTTCTTTACGGAGATCATCTTCCAAGTCTCGACATTAAGGCCGACGAACTTAAAAATTCTGATTTATATCAGACACAGTATGTCATTTGGGACAATTTCGGCTTGAAAAAGTCAGACAAAGATATGGCTGCTTATCAGCTTTATTCATATGTTTTAAACAAGATTGGAATACATGAAGGGCTGATAACAAAGTATCATCAGCAGACAGACTGGGATAGTGACTACTATCTTTCAGGATTGAAAACTCTTGAGTATGATTGGTTTTATGGAGATAAGTATGCATACGGCGGCATGAACGAGTTTGAGAAAACTGATTTGCAGATGGGAACATATCCGGTTGTGTTAGAGAATGTAAAGAGAAACAGCAAGGGTTATATCGTAAAGGGAAAAGGATTTACAGATTATACTTATATTTACTTTGGCGGAAGTAAGCTTGAGGGATATAAGATTGACAGTAGCCATTATCAGATTACGGATAATATTGAATATGATGAAGATGAAGGATATATGTCTCTTCAGATGGCAAAAGAAAATAATGTCGCAGATGAAGATATTCCAAATGCTTTTATGGCAAAAGTAATAGATGCGGATAATGTTGAATTGAGCAGCAGTAAACCTTTACTTTGGAATTTCACATCGCTTTATCTTGAATAACTTAAAATAATAGAATGATAAAAAGAGGGCAAAACGTTGGTTTTGCCTTTTTTTGTATATAAAAACTGTTGTTTTTGGCACATTTTGACATAATCTGCAAGAAAGATACTGTAATATAAATTTAACATCACATCAGTACAGGGGGTTGTAATTTTATTTTATGCTGATTTTTATTGGATTCTAAACTTTATAATGAATTTATTTCTAGTATGGATTACGGCGTTTATACGCAGAAAAAAGTATACGCCGTTTCGATGGCTCACAGCTTCGGCTGTGGTATCTTTTTTGTCACTGATATATAAAATCCGACTGCTCATGGGAAAAAGAAGTATACCGGAGTTTTTTTTCATGTTTTTTAGTATTATGCTTCTCACTGCATTTTCATATACATATAGAGAGTATAAAGGGAAAAATATACTGAAAGCATATATTAAAGACATGGTATTGTTATTGTTTAGCTCAGTTCTGACTGCCGGAAGTCTTTTATTGGTGAGAAGAGTTATTCACACCGGAGAGAAGGCAAGTATCCTGACTGCATTTGGTTTATCAATAGTATCATTTGCAATACTTTATGTATTATTTGCTGTTTTGCGTAATATGATTAAGAGTGAGGCGAAAAAGTGTGAAGTTACTTTAAAGGCAACGCTTTTTCAGGGGAATAAGCATGTAATAATAAATGTTTTGTATGATACGGGAAATAATCTGTCGAGTCCATATACAAATGAACCTGTAAATATAATATCAGAAAAGACAGCCATGCAGATTGGAATCAGGAAAGTACAGAAACCGCTTCTTATACCGTACAATTCAATTGGCGGAAGCGGTATGTTGGAAACTTTCAGATTTGAGAAAGCTGTATTTCAAAATGGTGAAGTGATGCTGAATTTTTTGGGAGCATTAAGCAAAGAGATAGATGATAACGATGATATTCAGATGATTCTAAATTGCTCCAGCAAAAAACAGAAAAAAAGTGCTAAAAGGAGGACAAAATGGTAAAGATTTCAATGCCAAACAAATTTCAATTCAGAATGATGCCGGAGATAAGAGGATTTATATTTCCTAAAAGAGGAGGGGAGATACATTATATAGGAGGAGCCGAGATTTTACCTGCGCCGTTTACGGTAGAAGAAGAGGAACAGGTGATGAAAAAACTCGGTTCGGATGATGATAAGGAGGCCAGGAGCAGTCTTATCGAGCACAATTTGAGACTTGTTGTATATATAGCAAAAAAGTTTGATAATACGGGTGTCGGTGTCGAGGACCTTATATCAATAGGTACGATTGGACTTATTAAAGCGATAAATACATTTAATCCGCTTAAAAATATCAAACTTGCTACATATGCGTCGAGATGTATAGAAAATGAAATTCTGATGTATTTGAGAAGAAATAATAAACTTAAACTTGAAGTATCAATTGATGAGCCGCTAAATGTTGACTGGGACGGAAATGAACTGCTCTTGTCCGATATTCTTGGCACTGATGAAAATATTATATCAAAGGACATGGAGGATGAAGTTGATAAGAAACTTTTGAGACTGGCACTTGAAAAACTGAGTAAAAGAGAACGCATGATAATTGAATTAAGGTTTGGACTTAATTCAAAGGACGGAGAGGAAAAAACACAGAAAGAAGTTGCGGATATGATGGGGATTTCACAGTCATATATTTCAAGACTTGAGAAAAAAATAATAAGACGTCTCAAAAAAGAGATAGTAAGATTGGAATAATAATAACATAATTGGTAAATCCTATTTTATATAAGCTTAAATTGAGAATATCTGGAGGTTTCGATGGCTGTATATAAAGTAGAGATATGTGGTGTCAATACATCAAAATTACCGTTACTTACAGAGAAAGAAAAGAAAGAATTATTTGACAGAATAAGAAAAGGGGATAAAGAAGCAAGAGAAAAATTTATTAAGGGGAATTTAAGACTTGTATTAAGTATAATACAGAGATTTGGAGCAGCGGGTGAAAACAGCGATGATTTATTTCAAATCGGATGTGTAGGGCTTATGAAAGCTATAGACCATTTTGATGTGACAATGAACGTAAAGTTTTCGACCTACGCTGTGCCAATGGCGTTAAGTTAGTGCTAATGCCGTGTTTATCGTACTTTTTACAATTAAATAAAATCAAGGTGTCGTTTTTGTGTCGTTAAACTGTCGTTTTTCTGTCGCTTTAAGCGGCTTTTTTTGTGTAAAAATAAAATTACAAAAAGGAGAGTGATTGAAGTGTACGACGAAGATTTAAGAGAGCGATTACTCTCACGGGAACAAATACAAAAATTAGACTTAGTAACTCAAACAATATTGTTTAGTGTTATTGAGGATGTATTAGAGGAGAGAGAACATGATAAACAATCCTTATCAGCCGCAGATGATGACTTATACGCCGGGTTATAATCCATATCAATATAATCCAGTGCAAAGATTTCAGGAGCAGCAGTTACCGCAACAGCCAGTTCAACAAGTACCACAACAGCAGAATTTACAGATACAAGCAGGGATAAATGGTAGAATGGTGGCAGCAGTTGAACAAATTGCAGCTAATGATGTTCCAATGGACGGCTCAGTTGCATTTTTTCCTAAACAGGATTTAACAGAAATATACGCAAAACAATGGGGTGCAGACGGCTCAATAAAAACAGTCGTGTATAAGCCTTATACAGAACCTAAAGATAATCAGACAGCAAATTCTATGATTGACGTAGAAAACGCTAAATTTACCCTATCAGACGAAAGCACACAGCTATTCTTAAATAAGTTTGAAGAGTTATCAGAGAAAATAGGACAGTTAGAAGATAGATTTGACAAATCTTTAGGAACGCAAAGAAAAACTTCAAGAACTCAAAGTAAAGGTGGTGATGAAGAATGAACCCAGTTAACATTTTTCAGATGATGAAAGCTGGTCCGCAACAGTTCATACAGCAGATGATGGGAAATAATCAGATTATGAGCAATCCTATGATGAAAAACACTATGCAGATGGCACAGCAGGGCAATATGCAAGGCATAGAGCAGATTGCTAGAAATTTATGCAAAGAAAAGGGGTTAAATGCAGATGATGTATTTAATCAGATAAAAAGTAGATTTGGTAATTAGTAGCATATTAGATGTCTTTGCAAACTACCTAGGTGACATCTTTATGAATATATTTTTAGGAGGTAACAATATGTTTTCAAACTCAAATTGTGCCAGCGTACCATTAGTCGCTAATATTGACGGCAACGGCAATAACGGCGGATGGGCTGATGGTGGATGGCTTTGGATAATCGTTGTATTTGCCTTACTCTTTGGATGGGGCAATGGTGGATTTGGCGGTTTTGGTGGCAACAATGGCGGTGGCTATGTTGCGACAGCGGCTACACAGGCTGATATTCAGAGAGGATTTGATAATTCAGCAGTTATCAGCAAGTTAGACGGCATTTCAAACGGCTTATGTGATGGCTTTTATGCCATGAACAATAGTATGCTCACAGGTTTCAATGGTATTAACACAAATATCATGCAGACCGGCTACGGCATACAGCAGGCTATTAACGCTGATACAGTTGCTAATATGCAGAATACAAACGCATTACAGTCACAGCTTGCTAACTGTTGCTGTGAGACAAGAGAAGCTATTCAAGGTGTAAACTACAATATGGCAACTAACACCTGTGCTTTGCAGAACACAATGAACAATAATACAAGAGATATTATTGACAGCCAGCAGGCAGGAACAAGAGCAATCCTTGACTTCCTGACAAATGACAAGATTGCAACCTTACAGGCAGAGAATAACGATTTGAGAAGAGCTGCTTCACAGGATAGACAGAATGCACTTCTGACTACTGCAATGACAGCACAGACACAGCAGATTGTCAACTCTGTAAATCCTACAGCTATTCCAGCCTATGTTGTGCCTAATCCTAATGCTTATGCTTATGGATGCGGATGTAATACGGGGTGTGGTTGCTGATGGAAGAAGAGTGTGATGATTTTACTTTTCTTATACTGATGTTTTTTATTTTTGGCATTGGAGAGGAAAGCTTAACCGAAAAAATAAAAGCTTTCAAAAAGGCTTAAAACAATAAAGTATCTTAATTAAGTTTAACTCGTTTTTAATTTGGCATTAACGAATTAAAACAAGATTTAAACGAGATTATGTCTGCTAAGCAGTATTACTTACAAACACAAAGGGCAGGCTATAATGTTTGCCCTTATTTTTATGAAAGAGAGGTAAAAATAATGGAAATAACAGGAATTGCGTTACAAACAGTTGCCGCCGGAGAAGATGTTGCATTTACAGAAACACCGGTATGCGGTAGTAAGTGTATCGTGCACAGACAGGGTAGCGGAATTATCAAGTTAAGAGGTATTACAAATCAGTGCAAGGCAAGATTCCTTGTATCGTATTCCGGCAACATTCAGATACCTACAGGAGGCACAGTTGGAGAGGTTTCACTTGCAATCGCGGTTGACGGAGAGCCTTTACAGTCTACAAGAATGGTCGTTACACCAGCCGCAGTTGAGAATTTATTTAACGTATCAGCACAGGCATACGTTGATGTGCCTTGTGGTTGTTGCAGTACAGTAGCGGTGCAAAATACATCTACACAGGCTATTGAAGTACAGAATAGTAACTTAATTGCTGTTCGTGAAGCGTAAAGGGGGTGTGAGTATGCACATTGAAAGAATGCATAAAATGATTGAATGCTTAACAGAAAAAGCATTATGTGAATTTGACAAAGGTGTTGAAAATATTGATACTTGCGAGATGGGGCAAGTCGTAGATATGATAAAAGACTTAAACGAAGCAGAATACAAAGCTGTTATTGTTAAAAGCATGAAAGAAGCAGACGAGGAAGAAAAAGAGTATGACAAGGAATTACTCAGAACCTTCAAGGCTGAATACGGCGAAGAGGGCGGAAGAAGATATTATGACGCTTACCGCTATGCAAACGGCAGATTCGCCCCAAAAGGTCGTGGAACACGCAGAGGATATGAAGAACCGCCATATTATCATATGTACCCTTATGACGATATGGAACACATGAGGGACATGGATAGGGATGATAGAGGAAAGATGTATTACAGCGAACCTGCAGGCAATGTGAGTGGTAGCAATAATATGTCAAGAAACTACTCTGAAAGCAACTATGACAGAGCGAAACGCAACTATACAGAAACAAAAGAGTTACACAAAGGGAACACTCAGGAAGATAAAGAGCATAAGATGAAATCCCTTGACGGTTATATGAAAGAGTTGTCAACAGACATTAAACACTTGCTTGGCGACATGACCGCAGAGGAGAAAAATCTTTTAAGAACACAACTTAGTACGCTTGTTTCTAAGATTTGAGAATAATATTTTCCGACAATCTAGGGCTATAGATAGCAATATCTGTAGCCTGTTTTGAACTTTGAAAACTTTATATTGTTAATGATTTTTAAATAAAGACAATCTTTGTATGCAGTTTATAGGCTAGAGTTAATACATTCCTTGAAAAATGTACATAAATTTATGATACACACATGGATAGAATAACAAAAAATATCAACTGGAGGAATGATACTATGTTAGTAGAAACAAGAAAATTAAGCAAAAAAGAGGTAACTGTAGTAACAAGTCTTGATGTAGCGAAAACTTTTGAAAAGGAACATTACCATGTCATAGAGGAAATAAGAGCTATACGGGAGAAAATTAGTAGCACCGAATTTTCGGGGCTATTCTATGAAAGTGATTATGTTGCATCAAACGGCAAGAAAAATCCAATGTATCTTATGAACCGAGATGGCTTTACACTTTTAGTAATGGGCTATACAGGAGAAAAGGCTATGAAATTTAAGTTAGCCTACATCAATCAATTTAATGAGATGGAAGAACTTCTTAAAGGCAAGTTGATAGAAAGAGAAAAAGGCATTGCGGTTAGGCAATCACTTACAAAAGCAATTCAAATGTCGAAAGAAAACGAGCGTATGCACGGACACGCATATTCTGTTTATACTGACATTGTATATAGGGCTGTATTTTGCAAGACAGCAAAGCAGTTAAGAGAAGAATATGGAATTGATAAAAAGGCTAATTTGCGTGATTATTTCACAGTAGAGGAACTTGCAAAAGTCCAGTCCATAGAAATGATAGTAAGCGGTCTTGTTAATTGTGGATGGGGATATAATGAAATCAAACATTTTATCACTTCATCAACTTTAAAATTAACAGCGGCATAAAAATATTTTCTACCATTCACGAAGTCATTAACAATATAAGTTAGTGGCTTCTTTTTTGTGAGGTGATTTTATGTTTATAATAAATAATATAATGTGGCAAATTGTATTTGTGCCAAGCGGCAGTAATAAACTTATGCGTTCTGACGGTTCTATTAGCCTTGCTGTGACCGATTTTAATGACAAGGCAGTATATGTATCAGATAATGCAAAAAACGGCTATTTACGTAAAATAATAGCTCATGAATTATGCCATTGTTTTTGTTTTAGTTACAATATATATATGCCTATTCAGCAAGAGGAATATTTAGCAGGCTGGATAAGCCTATATGGGGCAGATTTGATATATTTACTTGACGATTTAATGATAACTTTAACAAGGAGTGTGGCATGATAAAGGAATTATTAGAGCAGATACAAAAGACAAACCCTGACATGACAGTAGAAAAACTTATATCTGAGATACGATACAGCGACTATTTAACAACAGCATTGATGATAAGTAAAGGAATTGCCAGTAAAGAGGAAAACTGCTATACTAACAAATAAAAAGGAGTTTTAGTATGGCAATAGCAGAAATAAAAGGCGTACAAATATCGTATGAGTGTGAGGACTTGATAGAAAGTCTTAAACTTGATATATCAGAGTATAGCAAAAGTTGTAGAGTTTACGCAATATCTGAAATGATGCAGGGAGTGGAAATCTATACCGGTTATGAATATACAGACAGAATACAGTTAAAGCGAGGGCAAAAATATACGCTCATGTCAGCCGGTCAGCTTATGGATATTTTACAAAAACAAAATTCGATATTGTAAAACAAAAAGAGACTGTAAAAAGTCTCTTTTAACTTCAGGAGAGCAAGACAAACTTACAGGAAACCTTGCGGTTTCCATGTAAGTATTTAATTTAACTGCTTTCATTGCTTTACCTCTATTCTGCTTCACATTCAAAGCCTAAAAGAATATCTTTATAAAGTTCTTCACTGATATTCTCTTCTAAAAGAGGTTTTCTATTCTCAAATCCGAGTTCCGCATCAAGTGAAGCGTCAATTCCTTCTAATGCTTTTTCTCTACTAAATCCCAACTTCATAACCTCATTTAATAAATCAATAGTTTTTTCATAATAGCCGCCTTTTAACCTTTCTTTTATTTTTTATAATCATATCTTTTATAGTGATGTTTTTCAATCACCAAAAAATTATATTTCCTTTTTTGTCAACATTGTAATGCCACCATTTGCCCGATTGATACATGATGCAAGTGTTACCGCTTTCGTCAATCCATGTTTTTTTAATTTTGCCGTGTTCCCAAGTATCGAACTGGGAACGATGAAAATTGTAAAATTGCTTTGCTGTCATATAATCAACCATCCTTTTTTAGTTATCAAATTCGTAAAATAAACCGCTTTTATTGTAGCATGTTGTAAGTCTTTTTAAGCCGTAAAAAATATCATAACTACAATCAAAAACGGCTTGTGAGCCTGCGTATATAATCACGCTTCGCCCATTATCCCAAAAAGAAAAATCTGTTATTTTTTCAAGCTCCAATATTTTAGCCGCCTTTTCTCCGTAAATAAATATAAATTTTTCTAAATTTCCGCGGATTTCTCCGGCTGTTAAAGTGTCTAATTTTTCATATATTGTCATATCACAGACCTCCATATTTTAAAATTCCCAGTTATCTGGGTTAGAGTAAGCCGGGGAGTCGAACCCCGAAAGTGCCGGTCTTGCTAAACCTTTCTTAATAATTCCAAACATCTAAACCATATCTGCTTTTTATATATTCTTTAAGTTCTTTTGTAGGATTTACATATTTATCACGTCCAACTCTTGAACCGCCCGGGCATCGTACATAATAATCATACCCGCTTTTGTACTGCACCACGCTTAAATCTTTAGAAATTGTAAATCTGTATTCAATACCTTTTTTACTCGTAAAGCTTCCGTTAATATCGGTTTGGAACTCAGTTTCTTTTCTTAAAATTTCGATAGCCTTTTGAGTTGTGTGGTCTCTGTACCAAACCCACGGCTTGCTATATGCCGCGTCAAGTGCATACGGTTCTTGATTTTTTAATAAATAATCTCTGATTTCTTCAGCTTTTAAAGAAACGTTTTCATAATTTTCCACTTTTGTCATAATGTTCACCTTTTCAACCTTTCTTGTTATTTGCTTTCCTTATGTTGTATATATAATAACATCTTTTTGGGTGTTTGTCAACACTTTTTAGGGTGATATAGTAAATTTTTTTTAAGTGTTGAAAAGACAGAAAAAATCATATATAATATAGAAAAAAACGAAAGGAGATTTTTAAATGATAGAATATAAAATTGATGTAATGAAAGCACTAGCAGAACGAGGGTATACAGCAAATAAAATGAGGCGAGAAAAGATTTTAAGTGAAAGCACTATGCAACGCTTGAGGAATAGAAGCGACATCAATACTAAGAGTTTGAACACTATTTGCGTTATTTTAAAGTGCCAGCCGTCCGACATTTTTAAAGTAATTGTCACGGACAAGGAAAAAATAAAATATTTTTAATAACATCTAATAAGGTGTTGACTTTTTACCGTTCAAGGATGTATAATAAGTATATCAAATAAAGAAAGGGCGGCAATGCCGCAAAGGTGGTTATTATGACAAATATAGAAGTTTTAAAAATGGATGGATGTACAGAAAGTGAAGCAAGAAAACATTTAGAAAACGGGGCAACAGTTTTTGAAGATACCGACTTTGAAAAAAATCTTGAAAGCTACCTTGACGAGTGGAATATTGAGGAAGAAGATAGGACAGAGTATAGAAAAATGGTGGCAGAGAAAAAGCCGGTTACAGACTGGGGAATAGTTGAACATGACGAAAAAACATATTATATCCAGTATTGTTTATAAAAATAAAAATTGATTTTTTAGCGGCTTGAAATATAGTCGCTTGTAAATTTAAAAATAATATCATAGAAACAAAGAAAGGCGGAATGGTAAATGAGCAAAACTATGACTAAAGAACGAAGAAAGAAAATCTATGACATGACTAGAGGAAAGTGCTTTTATTGCGGTTATGACATTGATTTAGAAAATTTTCATGTAGACCATTTTATCCCGAAAGCCAAGGGCGGGAAAATGAGGGAAAATCTTGTTCCTGCTTGCCCTCAATGCAACATGATAAAAGGTGACAAAAGTATAGAGGAATTTAGAAGAGTTATTTTGAATTATCTTCATACAGATAAACATGTGATGATGGTTGATAAATATATGACGATTGTTAGAAGACCCATCAAGTTTTATTTTGAAAAACGAAAATTTCTAAAAAAATAGTACAACTCAACAACAGCTTTAAACTTATAAACTCGAATTTCTGTATAATTATATAATGTGTGTTTTTATAGTTGAAAATCTACAAAACTTTAATGCTATTTACAATGTTTCATGTTAGTTTTGCCTAAAAAACATACTATTTTTATACAGATTTTCGAGTTTTTCGATACACCATACAAGCATCTGTATCTGTTTACTGTTATATCAAAGACTTTAACTCTTAGATAAAACTATAGTATTAGCCACTAAAGTATATTAAGCATAAATATATATATAAATACAGCCAGTACAGTATATTATAAATATATATACTACACTATACACATATATAGCCAGTATGTAGATTATATATAAAGCAAAAAAACATATTTAGGGTATTGACAGTAGTTATATTTAGCTGTATAGTAGATGCATAAATTAAATAACTTAGCAGATTTGCACTTGTAAGAGATATATAAACACATGTATAGAGTGTATATAAATATATATCTTTGCAGGTGCTTTTTTATTTATATAACAATACTGGAGGTGAGAAGATGGTAAAGGATGCAGAGCAAAATATAGATGTTTTTGAAAATGATGTCGATAAATATTTACAACTTTTTCTTGAAGAGCAGGGCATAGAGGACATGAGAAGCGAATCACAAAACGTGTGGAGTTCTGCGTTAATGTATGTTCAAAAGCATGTATTTAAAAACAATAAAATGCTTAAAATGACCACACCTCCTGACGGTTATAGAAGTAATGATTACAACAACCAATACAGTAACTTGAATCAAAGTAACTGCAATGCATATGATTTAGAGAAAGTAAAACATGTATGTGATATATATATATATGAGTGTATGCTATATGATAAAATACCTACTCAACAGGGCTTTGTATATATGACAGGTATCACAGCTGATACTATATGCAGGTGGAAGAAAGATAGCAGTGTACTAAGTAAGTCGGGTTCAGAATTTTTGCAAAATCTTTATGATAGTGAGGAAGAGGCTTTAATGTCTAAAGCATTCTCACTCAGGAATCCGACCGGAGCACTTGCGGCATTGAATCATAAAAAGGGCTGGAGGGAAGATGGTAAGCTTCATGTACAGCAAGTCGAACAAAAGACAGCAGCAGAGCTTCCAAGACTTGATACAGCACCACAAGATGTGGCGGTTATTGAAGATAAAAGCAACAACATATAGCGGTCAACGAGTTCAACTATTCGCTAAACTATACTTTTACGAATAGTTAAAGAAACTGATAGATTTTGGCATTTACGAATATATGCTCACAACAGTAAAGCCAACAATCATTGCGGCAGGGGGTACCCCTCTGATAGAGTTGAAGAAATCGCCCCACTAAGTCCCTCAAATAATCTCAAAAACAAAAACCGGCTTTTCGGGAAAAGGAGATATATTATGTTTGGTTTAACTGTAATGATTTTTTATATTATTTTACATATGGCTAAGTGTTCGGGAATGATTAGCGAATGGGTTTATACAGCCTGTAATTATATCGCTATTATTTGTATAGCAATGCCTGTAATTAAATACATTTATGATAATCAAAAGGAGTAGTCTATGAGAAAATACACTGTAAAAGAATTGTTTTCATTGAGACATAATGGAATTGCAACAAAATTTATCCTTGGAAAATTCTTACTGGTGCAAAATCATATAGTTGATTGGCATTTCTCGAAAGATGGCAGTAGTCCTAAGAAAGTATATATCGTCCTCAAGGGCAAGCATTTAGCAAGATTAGTGTGAGGTGAATATGATAGCAGAAATTTTGAAAAGGTTATTTTGTAAACATGAATGGGAATTAAAGCATGTTATTGCGATACAAGGAGAAAATGATAAAATTCCAGTCGGATATAAAGATGTTTATGTTTGTAAAAAGTGCTTGAAAAAGCATGTTATAAAATATTGATAAGGCGGTGGCTAGAATGACAAACAAAGAAAAGTATGCGGAAGATTTATACAGTATCTTTTTAGGCAGTTTTGGAGTGGATGAAGAAAATAAAACAGATTGGTCGAAAGTACTTGTCGATACTCCAATTCTTGTAAAAGACGAACTGGCACCAAAATGGATACATAGACATTTTGCAAAATATGAAAATGGAAAAGTTTTCGCATGGGCTAATGGCTCAACTTCATGGAGTGCGAGAGACTCTGTCTGTGTGGATTGGGAATGTGCCCGACTATGTGAAGATAATAAATAGAACTGAGGTGATAAAGTATGGCAATAAGAGCACCAACAATTTAAAGTGAAACATTTTTTGAAACTTTTTTAACATTTGTATTTTAATTCATATCTTTTGTACATCATAAAAATATTACATATCACATCCGCAAGGCAATAACAGTCTTGCGGAATAATGGGGCATAGCCAAGAGGTTAAGGCATAGCACTTTGACTGCTACATCATGGGTTCAAATCCCATTACCCCAGTTTGGCAAGATATGCCATCTTTGTTTTTCTTCTTGCAAAATCGCGGAGAAAAACTCCTTTCCCACACTAGCGGAAAGCTGTTAAGAGCCATCGCACGGCTCGGTGTGGTTGTTCGGGTGTCTATCCCACGATGCCCGAACTTACATACTTTTTCCGTACTGGACTAATGTAGTTCCATTACAACTTTCACGCCCGCCAATAACACACAGGTGCTTGCATACCATCTTAAAAGCCTATACAGAGGTGTATGCAGTTTTGGCATATAGTTCAGTGGTAGAACGCCTGACTGTTAATCAGGATGTCGCAGGTTCGATACCTGCTATGCCAGTTATGTCAACACTTGTGCAGAAACCAATGTCGGCAATGGAAGAACAGAAACTAGCTGTTGACATTATAATTTGCTCTCGACAAACGTCATTAGGGACGGTTCGGGAACGGTATAACAAAGTCCGTATGAACTATACAAATACAGCAACAAAAATAGTTCAATCCGTAAGTGGATGCTGTGAACTTACGGTATCGGATAGTAGCTTAATGGCAGAGCTTCCTCGGAGCCGAAAGTGTAAGAATAAGGATGGTGCACACGAATTATTCTGAGAAAAGGCAGAGTGGCAGAGGTTCGATTCCTCTCTATCCGGTTTATTTGGTAAGTGATATGCTGTTGGCTTACTGACGGTATATTGAATAACCGAATAATATGCCCGCGCAAAAATACTAGGTACGACGTGGGTGGTAGATAGTGACGGAATAGGTAAACGGAATTGTCGTAGAGAATTGGTTGAAACCGACAACATAGATGACCAGATTGTACACTCCTGTGTGGTGCAAATCCACACCTATCTACTTATCCTCAGCGATTTTGAGGATTGCTGATAAACGGGCTTGTTAAAGCTCCTCCTGACAATAAAAAGAGTAGACAGACGGTGTTTTATCCGGTTCGATTCCGGACTACTCTTTAATAATTTATGTGAGAGGTAAGAAAGATGGATAATTTGCAACAACACAAACAGCTTTTACAACAAATACATGATACATATGTCAAGAAAAATCATGATTATGGCGATAGCTTTAGTCGTTCATTTAAGAAATATGGATTAGTAGCGGCTATGGTTCGCATGGAAGATAAATGGAACAGGCTTGATAATATGGCATTAGGAGCAGAACAGAAAGTTGCTGGCGAAACTATAAGAGATACACTGTTAGACCTTGCTGGATATTGCGTTATGACAACGATGGAACTGGACAGAGAGAAAGATAACGCAAATCAAAAGGCATTTGAAGAACAGGTTCGGGATGAATATACCGAAGTTTTTGGAGAAGATAACGAGAACGAAAATGAAGAAACAGATACTTCTAATAAAACATCAGTGGAAAAGAGTTCTATTGATGTAGGCAAGGTAATGGCTTTGCATAATGCCAAATGGTCGCAAGCAAAGATTGCTGACGAAATGGGATGTTCGCAGGGGCGGATTTCACAGATTATCAAAGAATACAAACAGTGAGGTAGTAGGTAATGGATTTTGAAGAATTAACAAGAAAAATAACTGACATAAAAGATAAAGAGATGGCTATGGAGTTTACACAAACTATTGGTAAATTATTGAAGGAAAACGGAGTGACAGTGCATTGTTCAGAATGTGAACAGAGCATTATGACTGGAGGCTTATTAGAGATTGTTTTTGATAAACTTGATTTTGCTGAGCATGACAAAAAGTTTATAGATGAAATCGAGTGCTGGAAGAAAAAATGTAGTGATTTTAGAGATTACAATAAACAGTTAAAACATGATTTGGAAAAATGTGAAAAAAAGAAAAACGAAAACAAAGAGTTGCCGATTGACCCACTAGAAGTTGTCGATATGCTCATCAATGAAACATATGAATACAGTATTCCATTTACAGGGAGAAAAACCGAAAGTAGAAAGTATGGAATTGACGAGTTAGAACAGATTGCGGAGCATTTGCTTGTTTACTGCAAACACAACAACACTGAGGAGTAACAATGTTTAAAAGACTATGTAACCTATACATGCTCAAGAAAACAAAGAACTTAACAAAGATACCATTATTTACAAAGATTTGAGGTGTAATATGAAAGATTGCTCAATTTGCAAATATTGTGATGAAGATTTTGATTTTGATGAAGAAACAGGAGAAGAATATCCGGTTTTTGAATGCCAAAAAGGGAATGATACATCACTTGACTATGAGTGCAAGGATTTTGAGAAATACAAGCCGCAAAAATATAAAGAGAAAAATACCGAATGCGATATATGCGAATACAGAGAAAAATGTGCAAAATATAGTTCTGGGATAGACTGTACAACCTACGGAGATACAAAAACGCATATTATCTATCCACAAGACAAATGTATTAAAAGGGCAAAAGAACTAGGGATTGAGGTGTAATATGTGTAAGTTTTGCAATAATAAAGCTAAACCTATAATTTCAAATGTAGAACAAGACGGCATAATGGACGAGAAAGTACAAGTTTTTCAAGCTACAATAAAAGGCAATGAATTGATGTTTGAAATAGTTTCTAATCAGTTATTAGATTACCTTAATCTTACAACATTAAAAAAACAAATATCTTATTGCCCTATTTGCGGTAGAAAGTTGGTGTAGTAATGGCAGAACCTTTAAGTAAATTAGCAGAAAAATGTAAAAGTTGCCCTAACTCTGAAAAATGTGACCATAAAAGAATGGAGTTATGCGTTTTAGCGGATTTGCCAACGCAAAATCTTGCAAGTGCTACACAAGGTATTTTAATAGACGCGGCAATGCCGGTTTTGAGGGAAGAAATAAAAAGTCCTTTAAGTCCATTTCGGTACAAAGACGAATTAGAAAAAGCACTAAATGATTTCCATTTTGGAAATATGTTTATGAATGGTGCTTAGAAAGCTGGTGGAATATGATTAAAATTAGAGAAGCATTGCTTGAGTGCTCAAGTAAGGGAGCTACCACGCTATCATTTGATGGCGAAATGGTAAGGGGAATAGTAAGCATTGATAACATATCCAATATTTATCAAAAAGACAGAGCAAAAGAAATTCAAATAACATTACTAGCAGACAAAGTTAAAGTAAAACTTCCAGATGGAGAAATAAAGGATATATCAGAAATGTAGAAAGTTGGTGGAAGAATGATATTGTGTAAAATAGCATTGTTTATTTACTATATCTTATCGTTATGGCTCATAAAGAAATCCAAAAATATTAGAGAAGTCGCAGAAGTGGGTTTTTTAAGTATAATATTTCTTTTGACAATGATTTTGGCAAATATTTAGAACATATAGAGTAGGAGCGTAAGAATGAAACAAGAATTGCATATTTGCGACCGGTGCGGTGCAGAGATAAATATTCCAAAAGAGAAAAAATGGTATGATTGTATAACACCGCATTTAAGAAAAATGAAACTTAAAAAACCGGTTAGCTTTAGAGAGTATCAAACAAACATTCATCAAAACATTGTTTTGCCGGAACCAGAGTTAAATCAAATTGATAGTATCAGAATTAAAGAATATTATTGTGATGAATTAAAAGACATTGATTTATGCCCTGAGTGCAGGAAAGATTTTGAGAGGTTTATGAGAAATGAGCATGGCAGAAGTAATTAAATCAATAGAGTATGGAGCGTTTAGAGAGATACAGCCACATAAAATAGGCGGTAGAAACGGTGAGCCTATAGATTGTTCCACTTTAGAAGATGAACCTGTTATTGTGGCAGATAATGAAGCAGACAGGCAAGCGTTAAGAGATTGCTTTAAGGGGTGAGATTATGAAAATATTAGAGATGAATAACTGCATTGAAAAAATGCGTGATTGTTACAAGTTTGATGATGATAAAACGGAAATAAGACTTGGCAATATACCAAGTGGTGACTGTGACAGATATGTAACTGTCGGCACAAGGGACGAAAACGGAACACAGATTGAAATGACAAGGCGTGCGGATGAACTGAACAAGGAGTGAGATTATGTTAATAGTTGCATTGCAAGATGATGTAGACAATCTGTATGCTATATGGAATACAGTTACAGACCGATTTTTAGGAGTTAATCTTGGAAAATATGAAGCTGTCGGAATTATTATGGATTACAAAGGAAATTACACCTTTGAAGAGGCATTAAACAGAGTTGAACATCCGCAACAATTTATTGATATTGCAAAATGTATTGTCAATGGATACTCAAGTGAAAAAGATATTAAAAAAATATTACAAAGCAAAGACGATGAGATAAGAGAATTAAAGCATCTAATTGATGAAAAATTAGGTGGATGGACAAAAGACAAAAGATACGGCTTGACATTTAAGGATTTAATGCTTGTGCTTGAAAAGGCTGAAAAATATGATAAATTATCATCCCAATCATCAAAAGCAAAAAGCGAAATATTATTAGATATGTGCTACAAATATAACGCACGAATTACATTGTTTTTAAATGGACACGAGATACCTAATGTTCGCGATATAATATCAGCGGCAGAAGTTGGAGACAAAAAACAATTAGTTGTTGTATTTGAAGCTGATGAGTTGAAAATAAGGGATATAGACGGAAAAATCAAAGAATATTAAAAATAAAAACATTACCGGCTAACAAATAGAGTTAGTCGCTACCCTAAAACAATTATAGGCAGAGGTCTATAAGCACCTTTGCTGGAGAAAGCGAGGTGCTTCTTTTTTGGCATCTAAATATCTTAAAGAAACAGTTCAAAGTTATGAAAATTACATAGAGAAAAATGGAATAGATGAAAGCGTTATGGACGCATACATAGAAGCGTCAGAAGTGGCAATTAAGACCGAAAAAGATATTCAGTATGGATTGCAACTAACAAAACGCTGCAAAGAGATTATAGAGCGGTTTTGCGTGGAGCATAGCGGCGTTGGAATATGGGATTTAGAAAAATATGCTCAAGATAACGATGAAGAATATCCTTTAATTGATAAATGGTATAAAACTCTTAAAACTGAAAGCTATTATGATTTTGAGAGCTTTATGTTTTATATGGAGCGGAAAAGACATTACAGCAAAAGGTTTTATTTTCCAAGACGACACACCCTTAAAATAGTTGTCAATGATTTGCAAGACCTCGAAAACAGAATAATTAAATTTTATGGATTATCAATGCCATCAAGAGTTGGAAAATCCACTATATGCATATTTTTTCTTGCGTGGGTATCGTTACGCAGACCTAACAGCCATTCAGCTATGGGCGGTCACTCTGGAATATTAGCAAAAGGCTTTTATAAAGAGCTTATGAACTTATTTACTACGGAAGAGTATACATTTTCTGAATTATTTTATTTTTGGAATCCAGAATACGCAAATAAGCCACTTGTAACAGATAAAAGCGCTGATGAATTTACAATAACCCTTGGAAATCCAGACAGATTTGCAACAGTTACTTGCCGTGGTATTGATGGAACTTGGACCGGTGCAGTTGATGTGTCAAAAGATGGATATTTGTATGTAGATGACTTGGTAAGAGATAGAGAACATTCATTGTCGCCTATGCGAATGGAAAATACTTATCAAGAATATCTAAACAAAATGGTTGACCGAAAAAACGATGGGGCAAGAGAACTTATGGTTGGTACATTATGGAATGTCCTTGACCCATTGGAACGAATGAGAAAACAATATGAAAATGACCCACAATACAGGTTTAGAAGAATACCAGCACTTAATGAAAATGATGAAAGCAACTTTGCTTACGAGATAAATGGTTTTTCAACAGCTTATTACAGAGATATGAGAGAAAAACTTGATAAAGCTGAATGGGAAGCTAAGTTTATGCAAAGACCTTTTGTCCGAGAGGGATTATTATTTCCAACTGATGAACTGCGATATTTTAATGGCATACTTCCAGATGGAGATTTTAGAAGAATCGGAGTTACTGATATTGCATGGGGTGGTGGAGATAGTCTTTCAATGCCTATCGGTGCTGAATACGATAATGGAGATGTATATATCTATGACTGGGTATTTAATAAAGGTGCAAAAGAAGTAACAATACCTCTTGTTGTAGGCAGAATTATAGGCAATCAAATCAGGCAAACAAGATTTGAAGGCAATGTCGGTGGAGATTTGTATTGCCAATATATTGATGAAAAATTACAAGAACAAAACTATAAATGCTCTTGCACAAGCAGAAAAGCACCAAATAAAGTTGAAAAGCTGTCGAAAATTATAGCTTATTCTGGAGATATAAAAAGAAAGTTTATATTTCTTGATAGTCATAAAATTACACAAGAACAAATGCAAAAAGATGCAGATTTAGGAATTGTTAGATATAGAAGAAATGACGAATATCAAGCAGCTATGGATGAATTAACAATGTTTGTTAGCATTGGCGGCAATGAACATGATGATGCTGCGGATGGACTTACACAGCTTGAAATGTTTATTGAAAATCCAAACGATACAGCAATAATTGAAGCTGCTATAAACCCATTTAGGAGGTGTTAGTTATGACAACAAAAGACTATCTTAATCAAATCAATAGATTAAATATGCTGATAAATAATAAATTACTGGAAATTTCACAGTTTAAAGAGCTATCTTGTAGCATTTCAGCAGTTAAAAACGATGAAAAAGTAATGACAACGCCTAATCAAGACCCAATCGGAACAAGCATAGCAAAATTGGACTATATGGAACGAAAACTTGATAATATGATAGACGATTATGTTGACAAGAAAAACTATATTATATCTCAAATTCAAAATATAGAAAATGATGATTACTATGAGATTTTATTTGCTAGATACATAGAAAAACTTACTTTTGAAAAAATAGCAAATAAAACAGGCTGGTGCTGGAGACAGGTTCATAGAATACACTCAAAAGCGTTAAAGGCATTTGAAGAAAAATACGGCAATGAATATTTATAAAGTTGTCATAGAATGTCACATAGCGAATGTGATATTATTATAATTGTAAAAATAATCCATAAAGTAAAATTTTTTCGGTGCGTATCACTTTTTTACAGGTGGTACGCATTTTTTGCGGAGAAAAACAGAATGAAAAGTAAAATGATATATTGTCCTCAATGCAGACGAAAAGTCGCTACATATGATGGGCGAGCAACGATAAATAAAATTGCTAAATGCAAAAAATGTGATTTACAAGTTATTTATGATGTTGCAAGAGATGAAACAACAGTTAAGCCGTTACCAAAAAGAGCAACATCTAGCGGTGCTGTTTTATATTAGGAGGGAATATGCGAAATACAAGACCTCTGAGAGATATTATAAAAGGGAATTACGGTAGAAAAGTATTATATACTACTGCGGAGACAATAACACAGGACAATATATTAAAGGTTGTCGGTGATGTTATCGGAAATTTCTATTATAACAAAACAATAATAGATTATTTGTGGCGATATTATAAAGGCGACCAACCGGTGTTGTACAGAACAAAAGTCGCAAATGATGATATTATAAACAAAATTGTAGAAAATCATGCATATGAGATAGTGCAATTCAAAGTGGGACAAACTTATGGTGAGCCGGTACAATTTGTAAGCAGAAAAGATGATGATGCCGTAAATAATGCCGTTGATGAACTTAATGACTATATGTCAGATGCAAATAAACAAGAAAAAGACATTAAGTCGGGTGAATGGCAGTCGGCAACAGGAACATCATTTAAAGCATTACAGTTTTCTGATGGTGACATACCATTCAGAATTGTGTGTCCTACACCCATAAATACTTTTGTAGTTTATAATTTAAGTACAGAAGAACCCATGCTTGCAGTACAAGAATTAAAGGACTTTGAGGGCAATTATTACAAGTTGTGCTACACAGATACAAGTTCATGTATCATTAGAGATGGTGTTGTATCTGACTGGAAACTACATGGTTTTGGAAGCATTCCTATCGTTGAGTTTCCAAACAATCACGAAAGATTGTCTGATATTGAAATTGTTATTGATATGTTAGATGCAATTAACAATATGCAGTCTAACAGAATGGATGGAGTTGAACAGTTTGTTCAGTATTGGGTTAAGTTTATAAATTGCGAGATTGACGAAGAAACATTTGCAAAAATGAAAGAAAGCCATGCACTTGCGGTCAAATCAATCAATAAAGACAATAAATCAGATGTTGACATTATGACGCAAGAACTTAATCAAACACAATGTCAAGTTGCGAAAGATGACTTGTGGGACAATACATTATCCATTTTGGCTATACCGAACAAAAATAACAATAACAGCGGCGGCGATACGCAAGGGGCTGTACAGCTAAGAAATGGATGGGACTTTTCTAAAACTAGAGCAAAGTTAAAAGACCCGATTGTTAAGTCGTCAGAAAAACGGCTTGCTAAAGTAGCTTTAAATATTATTCGTATTAAAGACCACGATTTAGGTATAACATTAAGAGATTTTGATGTGCAGATAAATCACAGTCCGCAGGATAATATGTACACTAAGGCTCAGACATTGTTACAGCTTTTACAGTGCGGCATACATCCCCTTATAGCCATTAAAACTGTAGGATTGTGGGGAGATGCAGAAAAGACATTCTTGCTATCACAGCCATATATAGATAATCTATGGAAAACTATTGATGATGTAGAAGCACAGGAACAGAAAGCACAAGAAATAATGCAACAAATGAACAGTAACAATGAAGTAAATAATGATAATAACAAAAATGAAGCAGTTATCGAGTAATCGGTAGCTGTTTTTATTTTATAAATTTTGCAGTCATGCGGTAAATGACAGAAAAAACTCGGCAGGGGCAACCTGCGGTAACAAAAGCGTGAGTTTAACGGAGGTAATTTATGACAAGAAACGATGTATTAAAACTTTTTCCAGATGCAACAGATGAGCAGATTACAAACATCCTAAATCAGAACAATTCAGAAGTAGCAAGAGAAAAAGCTAAAACAACACAGTTCAAGGAAAAAGCTGAAAAGGCTGACGAGTTGCAAACACAGCTTGATGAAATTGAAGCAGGAAATCTTACAGAAGTTGAAAAAGTAAATAAAGATTTAGAAGCGGCTAATAATTTGATTGCAAAGTTGCAGAAAGATAATGCGGTCAGAGACCAAAGAGAAGCCGCCATGACTAATTTTAAGATTACTGCTGAACAGGCAAAGGCAGTTGTTAAAGACGATGGAAGTCTTGACTATACCGAACTTGGAAAGATTATGTCCGAAAAAGAAACCGCTGCGGCACAGGCTAAGGAACAGGAGATTGCAAACAATACGACAAATCCGGGCGGTAGCAGTGCAGGCAGTGATAAAGAAACTGAAAAACCGGCAGATGTTGAAAATGCCGAAAAGATAACTTTCGGAGAAGCATCAGCCAACAATGAAGCAAAAAATCATTATGTTTTATAGGAGGTAAATTATGGGAAAACCGATTGAAAGAGACTTTACGCAAAGTAAAGGTATTTTAAAATACTTTCCTTATGAGGGAGCGGCGTGTATTGTGCCGCAAATAATGGTAACAAGTGCAGATGCAAACGGAAAGAAAATTGTAAAAGCAGGAACACCGTTTCCGAGCAATGACGCAAAATGTCTCGGATATTTACTTGAAGATGTAGATGTGACAATGGGAGATGCACCAGGAACATATGTGTATCAAGGGTCTATTGACAAAGCAAAAGTGACAGCAAATGGAGTAACTGTGGCAGATGAAGCTAAAACGGCAACACCACGAGTTACTTTTTTTGATTAAAGAAAGAGAGGTATATAAATGGCATTACCATTAGCAGAAGCATTTACAGCGAGAAGTCTCGGCGTAATGTGGAATAACTATGAAAAAACATTAGGTTCTGCCCCTTATGCAGGCAGATTAAAATTTGGAACAAGAAAGCAAGATAACCTTGACCTCAGGTTCATTAAAGGAAAGAGTGGGCTTCCTGTATCGTTAAAAGCATCTAATTTTGATGCACAGGCAGAATTAAGGGATGTTGGAGGCTTTTCTGATGTTCAGAACGAAATGCCTTTTTATCGTGAATCGTACATGGTTACAGAGAGAGAAGAGCAGGAATACGCAAACTATCAAAATGCCGAAAATTCTAGTCTTGCAAATCAAGTGCTTAGAGAAATTAGTAAAGCACCTATGACACTTATAGAGGGTGCTTTGACCGTTCCTGAGAGACAGATTTGGAACTTGCTTGCCCCAGTTGATGGAGTTCCTAAAATTGATGTACATATTGGTAAAAAACATTTTACAGTTGATTATACATCAGACGAAGGAGTAGAACACAAAAAAGACCACTTTATCGAAATAAAAACGGCAACGGACAAATGGGACGCACCTACAACAGCAAAGCCACTTGACGACCTGATTCAGGCTAAAAGAACATTTGCAAAGAAAACAGGCTATTCATTAGCGATATTTACTATGAATACAGAAACTTTCGAGAAACTTCTTGAAGCAGAGGACACAAAGAAGCAGGTGCTTGGCATTGCGGCATATCAGGGAGGCATCAGGGTACAGCAAGGACAGGTTGTTGATTATCTGAAAGGCTATGGCATTGAGATTGAAGTTTACGACAAACTTTACATCGACCCAGCGGACGGTCAGACAAAATATTTTGTACCAACTGGTGTTATTTGTGCTCAATCGGGCGGTGTGTACCTCGGAGACTATGTGTTTGGCAGAACTCCTGAGGAAAGAAGTGGAAGTCTGACAGACGGAAATCTTTCTATCGTGGAAACTGGTATTGCTGTTTACACATATGCTACAAATCATCCTATCAATACTCATTGTGTAGTATCTATGATTGGACTGCCTACTTTTGAGGGCATGGACAGCGTTGTTGTCATGAAAGTTATGTAGGAGGTGCTACATGAAAGCAACACACACTATTAAGTACAACGGAAAATGGTATAACGCAGGTCAAGAAGTTCCCGAAGATAAACAGGGGGCTTCTTTTGCTTATACCAAAACGGACATAAATCGTATGAGCACTGCCGACTTACAGGCACTTGCATCTGAAAACGGAATTGTAGATGCTGACAGTTTTAGCGGTGCTGATTTGAAAAGTATGTTAATCGAGAAATTCAATTTGTAGGAGGTAATAATATGGAATTAAAAGACACAGTCGAGATGATGAACAGTGCAGATTATAAAGAAAGATTTAAGGCTGAATATAACCAGCTTGCAATTAGATACAAAGGTCTGAAATCAATGCTTGATAAGTGGGACAATGGAACTTTACAGTTTAAACCTACTTGCCCGAGAAGCACATATAATATGCAGATTAAAGCAATGGTAGATTATCTTGCAGTTCTTGAAGCAAGAGCAGTGATGGAAAATGTAGATTTGTAGGAGGTATCTGTATGGAATTGAACAAAGCAGAATATACGATTTTAGCACAAGTAAAAATCCGACTTAAACAATTTCATATAGAGACTGTCACAAATGAAGATGATACAACAAAGGATGTAGTTGTGTTCGACAACAAAGAAGATGATTTGCTTATCGAACAGCTTATTAAGCAGGCTACAGAAGATGTCAAGAACAGAAGAAATTACCCCGACAGCTACACAGAAGAAATGATAACAAAGGACTTAAAACAGTTTGAGGGAGTTATCGTCAATCTTGTTGTGTACGACCATTCACAGGCTGGTGAAGAATTTATGGCGAGTTTCGGTGAAAATGGTGTAAGTCGAACATGGAAAGACAGAGACAGCTTATTTGTTGGGGTATTTCCTTTTGTAAAAATGTTATAAACATCAAAAAGAAGAATGTGCGTTACCATATTCGTGAGGTTACGAAAATGGTAGCAGGCGGCACACAGTAAGGGTGGTGGGCAGTGTGCCATTATTATAGAAAGGCGGTATAGGATGCAAATAGAAGTTGCAATTCTTATAAGTGTCATATCCGTTACTTTTTCCGTCTATTTTGGATTAAAAAACAACAAACGGACAGATACAAAAGAAATCGAAGAACGGGTCAAAGAAAACACCCGTATCAATATGAAGTTAGATAGTATCTTGGAACTAATTAACGAATTAAAAAGCGAGCGTTCAGAAATGCGAAAAGAATTAGCAGACCATGAAAGTAGAATTACAAAGGTTGAACAAAGTGCAAGTTCAGCACACCATAGACTGGATGGTTTGGAAGTTCGTATAAACGATGAAAAGGAGTGATTGTTTTATGAGAGATTGGAAACAGTGGACTAAGGCGGCGGCAGTTAGAGCAATTAAAACAGTTGCACAGACAGCGGTCGGAGTTATCGGTGCAAGCACTGTTGTAAGTTCGGTTGATTGGAAAGTAGTTGTTTCGTCAGCGGTTCTTGCAGGAGTTGTAAGTATTTTAACATCTGTAGCAGGACTTCCTGAGGTAGAAACAAATGCTTGATATAAACAAGCAGTCAATGAAGTATTCACGACAAAATGGGCGGCGTATCCTAATTTATGAAAAAGACGATGAGGGCAATATCGTTTATGCGGGTTATACCGACAGTGACGGAAACTTTGTTCCTTATCTTGATGACGAGGGAAATAAAATTCCAAAAATTATCGGTGAAAAAGCTGTTTTCTCAAAACCTATTGATTTTAAAGCAAACATAGCGTTCAGTGGCGGCGAAGCTAAAATAGAAGAGTTCGGCTTTGATGCCGCCGACTATGACGCAATAATGTTGACAGATAAAAATGAGTTCCCTTTAAAAAAAGGTGACTTAATATGGCTTGATAGTGAAGTAACTTACATTGACGAAGATACAGAAATAGTTGACGAAATAGTTGACGAAACATCGGCAGATTTTACTATAGTTGGAGTTAAACCGGCTTTAAAGTCAACAAAATATGTGCTTAAAGCGGTCGTAAAGTAGGTGTTTTATGGCAAAGCAAACAATAACACTGGGTTTGTCTCGAAAGTCTGTAGAAAAGGCTTTAAAACAGCTTAGGCAGTACAAACAATGGCTTAGAAACAAAACTACAGAACTTGTAAAGGCACTTGCGGAAATTGGCATACCTGTTATAGAAACAAATGTCGCTGACGCAAGTTATACATTTGACAGCAAAGGGGTTAGAAGTGGTTCTAACACCGAACATTATAACTATGTAAAACTTAATAATTTTGGAAGTTATTCACAAGCAAATCTTGTTGTCGGGGGTGAAGAAATTCTTTTTATTGAGTTTGGAGCTGGTGTTTATTACAACGGTGAAGCAGGAACAAGCCCACATCCAAAAGGGCAGGAATTTGGCTTTTTAATTGGCTCATACGGTGTCGGTCATGGTGTTCAGAAAGTGTGGGGATATTATGACGAAACAGGAGCACTTGTAATGACGCATGGTGTTGAAGCAACAATGCCTGTTTTAAAGGCATACCAAAAAATCATTACTGATTACATATCAGTAGCAAAGAAGGTGTTCGGATGAAAGCAAGAACTGAATGGGCTTATAACTTAGAAAGAACTATTTTTTCTATCGTTAAAGCAAGAGCTGAAAATAGCTTGAAAAATAAATATCCGAAAATTCGTTTTACAAATGAAGAAGAAGCTGACGGAAACGCAATTTTCCCAACTGTATTGATACAATCTGTACAACCTTTAGAGAAAGTGGCAGATTTAGAAAAGATAAATATTGATACAGTGCTTTACACAACACAGGTCACAATTACAACGAACAAAAGTAGAAATGAAGCTTTGAATATTGCTTATGAGATAGCTGATAAATTTAAGCAAATGGCATTTACTTTAAATCCTATGCCTTTTGTTAGAAAAGAAAATAAAGTTTACACAGCAACTTTTAGAGCATCACGAACTTTTGATTGGAATGATATTATATAGAGCTTTTATAGCTCTTATTTTTTTACGCAAAATTAGGAGGTAATACAATGGCAACAGGTTTAAAATCAAGAATCGCTTACAAAGAACCAAATTCAAGTGCGGCAGAGGGTGAATACTGGGCTGGTACTTATAAATTGCTTATGAGGGCAAAGTCTATCCCATCGCCATTCGGCTCACAAAATATGGTCGATACATCGACGCTTGAAGATTTGGTGGAAACACAGGAAATGGGTAGACGTTCAGCAGGCTCAATGGAAGTACCAGGAGCGTTTGAGAAAACATATAAAGATGACATGGTTTCAAATGAGGGCAAAAAACTCGACTTTATTATTTTGTATGGCACCGATGGTAAAGGCTCAGAGGGAATATGTGGTTTTATAGGACAGGAATCATTTGCACCGGATGAAGCAACAGAAGACCATTTAACAGGTACGGCTACGGTATCAGTTCAGACAGTACCTAAGTGGATTGAGGACAATTACACTGTAGCGGTAACAGAGGATGAAAATGGTTATCCAACGGCAATTACACTCACAAAAAAATAAATCGCCAGTCGGCTAGAAGTAAAAAGGCTGTTACGGCTGGCGTTAGTGATGATACAGCCGCTTCTTACTCATACGATGAATAATTAAATTGATTAAAAGTGGGGCGGTCTTAGGGCTGCCCCCTTTCTTACAAATGTAAGGGAAAGGGAAATAATATGTATAAAATTATAAATATAAATAAAAAGGACTATAAACTTGAATACTCATTAGAAGCATCACTTTATCCTGAGAGCACAGAAAAGTTATTAGAACTTATATCGTCAACAGATGCAGAAAACGAGAATGACAAGATTAAAAATATAATTAAAGGAATGTCAAATGTTCCACAAACAACATTGCATATGTTCTATGCAGGCTTGCTTGAGCATCATGGTACAGGCTCAGATAGTGACGGAACAGTAACATCAATAGAAGATGCAAAGGCGTTGTTAAAACAGTATATAAGTGAAAATAAAACAAACTTCTATGCTGTTATGGAAATAATTATGGGACAGATGACAGAAGATGGTTTTTTAGACTTGATAGGTCTGAACGACATGATACAGACCGAGGAATAAGAACCAAAGAAAACTCCGAAAGTTCCACAAGACCATTTGAAGAAAAATTAAGTTTCAAAGAAAATATTGAAAAAAATATTTTACCAGGTGCGATAAAGGCAGGATTGACATATAAAGAAGCTATGCATATGACCCCAAAGGCTATCGAGATGCATATAGAAGCGTATAGTGAGAGAGAACAGGAAAAAGTAAAAGTATCTGAATATCTTTCATGGCTCAACGGCTATTATGTTGTCGAAGCAATAGCTTGTACTTTTGGAAAAGGAAAATACCCTAAAAATCCTTTACTTGAAGAAGAAAAAGAAGAAAAAATTAAAAATAATTCAAATAAAGAGGGACAGGAAGAAATCGCTGTATTTGAAATGAAGCAAAGGATTAGATTACTAAGAGAAAGCGGACTTCCTGAAAGCCCTGACTAAAGACGGTGTGATTGAAGCATACCGTCTTATTTTTTGAGGTGATAATCAATGAAAATGACTACAAAGTATGCAAAAAGCATTAGTTATGGGAATAAAAGACCATTAAGCAACATCAAATACATTGTTATACATTATACAAGCAATGAGGGAGATACAGCACAGAATAATCTTGATTATTTTGCAAATGTTAATGAAAAAGAAACGGGAGCACATTTCTTTGTTGATAAAAAAGGAAAAGTCGGCAAGTCAATAGCAATGAACCGTACAGCATGGGCGGTAGGCAGAGATTACAGAAGTGGAAGAAAAGGCGAAGCGGCTTATTTTGGCAAATGTACAAATGCAAACTCAGTGTCTATTGAATTGTGTGATATGTGCTTAAAAACAAACTGGGAACAGATGTATGCGACAAGAAAACTTGTTAAATACATTCAAAGTAAATGCCCTAATGCAAAAACAATTATTAGACATTGGGATGTAAACGGCAAAAATTGTCCAGCACCTTTTACAGGTAGTGGTAATGAGAAATGGACTGAATTTAAGCGTTTTATAACAGCAGGCTATAAGTTTACGGCGGTTGTTACAAAACATGCGGCATTAAGAAGTAAACCGAAATTGGGGGCAGTAAATAAAAAAGGTACTGCAAAAAAAGGAACAAAAGTTAAGATTGTCAAACTCAATGGGAATTGGGGACTTACTGACAACGGATATTGGATAAGTCTTGAAAAAGTAAAAGAGATTTAATCAGAATGAGGTGATTTGATGGAATTAGATAGTTTAGAACTGAAAGTATCGGCAGAAGCGCAGTCGGCAGAAAAAGCACTTGACAGCCTTATAGGTAAATTACAGAGTTTTTCAAAAGCACTTGGCGGTATAAACACTACTTCCATCAGTAAAAACCTTGAAAATCTTGCTAAAGTCGGTGGATTGAAAACTGTCACTAAAGAGGTAGAGGACTTAGGGAAAACTGTAGACAATGTCGGTAAGAAGAAAACAAAGACTGAGGTTAAAGTCGATGTTAAGCAAGGTTTAGAAGCTATTGCCGAATTACAGAAACGATTTGAAAATGCGGACAAAGATATAAGATTTACTGGGTCAACAAAACAACTTGAAAAGCAATACGACAGATTATCTAACAGTCTTTCAAAACTCTTTGCAAAAGAAAACGCAGCACTTGATTTAGGCAAAGCAAGTACAGGTGATGAAAAGTTTGTTAAATTAGAGCGTAACATACAGTCAACCATAAACCAACTTGACACACTTAAATCTAAAATCACAGAAGTTCAAAAAGCAGAACAGGCGAGCAAGGCACAATTTTTTGAAAGAGAAAATGCAAAGGCAAATCAAGAAAACAAAACTGCCATGATGATACCACCTGAGAGTGAAATGAAAAAGGCGGCTGAAACATATCAAAAAAATATAGAAAAAATATCATCAGACACATTGCCTAAACACACAGGTTGGGATAGTCAAGCAGAACTTCTTAAAGCATTAAAACAGTCTCGAGAGGGAACAGCAGGAGCATTAGAGGGATATGACGAAAGAATAAAGAAAGCCACAGCCGACCTTAAAGCAGTCGAAAAAAGCGGCAAAGGCATGGGTACTGAGGAATGGGACAATGCTAGTATTGCATTACAAAAAGTTGTGGCAGAAGCTAAGTGGTATAAAAATACCTTAAAAGAAGCGGCTGCCGACCTTGGTTTGAATGTCAAATCCATTAAGGAACTTGAAGCAGAAGAAAGCAAATTAGTACAAAAATCAAATCAACTTGCTGGAAAAAAATTATACGGAAGTGCTGATTATAACGAGACTATTTATCAACTTGGACGAGTTAGAGAAGAATTAGATAAGCAGAAAATAAAAATTACAGGTGCGAGCAGTGCTTTAAAAGGTTATGACGAGCGTATTGCACAAGCTAAAATCAATCTTGCTAATATACAAGCCACAGGCAAGGGCATGGGAACATCTGAATGGGATAATGCTAAGATGGCTTTAATCAAGTTAGAAGATGAAGCAAAGCGGTATAAAGCGGCTTTAAATCAAAAAGCATTAGGTCTTGATACCGACATAAAATCAACGGATAACCTCGAAACAAAGATAAAGAAATTAAATCTTGCTATAGAGCAAATGAGAAATAGAGGTATTGGTTTCGGTGATACAAACTTTGATAAGCTGTATCAACAGCTTAATCAAGCTGAAAAAGAACTTGCAGAGTACAAAGCTAGATTGACAGAAAGTGAAAACTCAACAAGAAGTTTTGGCAGTACATTAAAGAGTGCGGCAACAGGTTTTTCTAATTTTATCAGTAAGATTAAAAATGCCGGTGCGGCAACACTGAATTTTGCTAAGAATGTCCGTAACATGAAATCGCCTTTAAAACTTGCACTCGGTCAAATTAGTAAATTAGGAAATTCGGTTGCAAGGCTGTATTTCAAGTACATGATGTTATCGAGGGTTGCTGGTGCACTTGGTAAAGTTCTTGGCATATCAAGTGATTATGTTGAGGAATACAACTATTTTCAAAAGGCAATAGATAAGATTGCACAGGAAAATAAAGGTAATTACAAAAAATACGGCTATGATGATGCTAAGAGTTATGCGGATAGCTTTGAGGATAGACTTACAACTCTTACAGGCAAAATGACAGGATATAAGATTGGCAAGGATGGAGATTTACTTGACACAGGTACAGCTAGTCTTGGACTTGACATTACACAGATAACAAACTTTGAAGCACAGATTGCACAAATGACAAATTCTGTAGGCATGATGGGTGAAGCGTCTATTGCAACCTCAAAAGCAATGACAATGCTTGCTGGGGATATGTCGTCATTAACAAATATGCCACTCGATACAGTTATGAAAAACTTTTCAAGTGGTCTTTCGGGTGCGGCAATGGCTGTCAAAAAATATGGTATGGACATATCAGTTGCGGCATTACAGGAAACGGCACTTGGGCTAGGTGTTAAGAAAAATGTTTCTGATATGACACAGGCTGAAAAAGAATACTTGCGTGTAATAACAATGTTGCAACAATCTAAAGTCGCATGGGGCGATTTAGCAGATACGATAAACCAACCTGCAAACCAATTTAGAATGTTAAAGTCAAATATCAAACAGTGCGGCTTAATGCTTTCAAGGTTGTTTATGCCTGTCATTGAAAAGGTTTTACCGTGGTTGAACGCAATGGCAATGGCTGTCAAAGATTTAATGAAACATATCGGCGATTTGTTTGGCTTGAAATTTAAAAGCATAGGCGGTTCTTCGAACGATGACACATCAAGCAGTTATGATGATGTATCAGACAGTGCCGACAATGCGGCAGACAGTATAAATAATGCGGCAGACGCACAAAAGAAGTTTAACAAGCAGTTGCAAGGATTTGATAAATTAAATAATCTTACAACAAACGAGACTTCAAAGGGTGACAACGATAGTGACAAAGGTAATACTGGCGATACAAGCGGTGTTTTATCAGATGCACTTATAAACGCTGTTGAAGATTACGAGAAGCGTTGGAACGAAGCGTTTAAGAGTATGACAAGCGATGCTGACAAGCTCAAAGAAAAGATTGAAAAACTGTTTACAACAGCATGGGACACAGGTGACGGAACAGAAATCGGAGAAGCACTTGCGACAACCTTAAATAAGGGCATTGACTGGGTAAATGAAAATACAAGCAAATGGGCTAAAGGCTTGAAAAAGATTACCTCAATTATGGGTACTTCTTTAAATGGCTTTGTTGAAAAATTCAAGTGGAAAGGTTTAGGAAAAGCTATAGGCAATTCTATTAAAGCCGCACTTGAAGCTGAAACAAACTTCTTTAAAAAAGTAAACTGGGTAAATCTTGGAAAAGGTTTGTCGAAAACTCTTAATTCAGCTATCAAAACAGGAGTTTTGCAGTCATACTTTAAATCAATGGCAAGTAAGTTAAGGGCGGCTATTGAAACAGCTTTTGGGGCAATTACTACTTTTGATTTTAAAGGACTTGGAAATGCGTTAGGACAGGGTATAAACGACTTTTTTAAGACAATGAATAAGAAAAACAAGCAGACTGGTCTTAATGGTTGGCAAGAACTTGGCAAAAGTTTAAGTGATGGCATAAAAGGGATTGCGGATAGTATTACGACTGCACTTGATACTGTTGATTGGGAACAAGTAGGACAAGCTATTGCTGATTTTATCGGTTCTATTGATTGGGGCGGAGTTGTTTGGTCGTTAGGGAAAATGGCGAAATCTTTAGTTAAAGCAATAGGAAAAACAATCACCGCTCAAACAAAAGAAGACCCAGTTTCAGGTATAATTACAATAGGAATTTTAGGATTTACTTTAAGAAAAGGATGGAAAAAACTACTTGCGATATTGCTTGGAAGTAAAATAGGAAAGTCTAAATTAAGTGTAGGACTTTCAAGAGTTTTTGCTGTTATAAAAGCATGGTCTGTATCAAAAATAAGCAAGGTGGCTAAGGCTCTTGCAACAAAGATTAAATCAGGAATTGGCAAAATAGTTGTCACATTTAAAAATGTATATGCAAGTATTAAAAATTGGATAGCAAGCGGTGCGAAAATTAGTGATTTGATAAAAGCTGTAAAAACAGCATTAGGCATACAAAAGGGACTGACATTGTCGAATATTGCTGTTAAGATTGCTACAAAGTTACCAACATTAGCAAATCCCGATATGGCGGCTGATGAACTAGCAAGAAATATTGATGAATGGTTTACAAACAAAATTTGGAAGCCGCTTTGCAAAAAGGTTTCTTGGCTTGATGAAAACTCACCTATGGGTGTTTTTCAAGTACCTGTAAAATTAGCTATAAAGATAGGCAAATCAATAAAAGATTTTTTCGGTGACACATGGGATGATACAACAGCCATGACATCCGGAATTGATGTGGGAAACGATATGGCAAACGGAGTTTTAAAGGGGTTTGCTAATGCGTTGGTATATCCTGCAAATTTCCTTTACAATCTTATTGTAAAACCTGTCAAAGAAGCATTAGGAATACATTCTCCATCAACGGTATTTAAGGAAATTGCTGGATTTTGCGTTGATGGTTTTATGAATAATTTTAATTTAAAGGACAAAATAAAAGAAAAACTTCAAAATTTAGGTAAAGCAACTATTGAACTTGGATTAAAAATAAAAGGCAGTTTTGACGATAAAGCCAAAGAAATCAAGGAATGGTGGAACGGCAAAAAAGAAAAAGCAAAAACTTTACTGGCTAAAGCAAAAGGAGAAATAACTAAAAAGTTTGAAGATGTAAAAGAAGCTTGGGGCAAGGTTAAAGAGGGAGTTAAAAGTTTATGGGCTAAAGCAAAAGCTACAGTTGAGGGAGCATTTAATAAAGCTGTTGGAAGCTGGAATAATATCAAAGAGGGAGTTAAAAATTTATGGGCTAAAGCAAAAGGCAAGATTGAAGATACTTTTAATGAAGCACGACAGGCGTGGTCAGATTTTAAAGAGGGAACAAAAAATATTTTCGTCAGAGCCAAAGGAGTTGTTGAGGATGGCTTTGAGAAAGTTTCAGAAGCTTGGGGGAAAATCAAAGGTGGTACAAAAGAGTTTTGGGCTAAAGCAAAAGCTACAATATCGGATAAGTTTGACGAATTGTCCGAAAAGTGGGGCAAATTAAAGACTAAAGGTATAATCGTAACTGCAAAAGCTACAATTAAAGATGGTGTTGACAAAATCGGAAGTATATGGAAAAGCGTTAAAACAAAAACAGCTACCTTAACAGGAAAAGCAGAAGAAAAAACCAAAGATGTTTTTAAGTCAATAAAAGATAAATGGAAAGAATTAACGAGTAAAACAGCAGTTTTAACAGCTACTTTTAAAGATATGTTCACAGCACCGTTAAAAAAGGCTTGGAATGCTATTGCTAGTGCAATTAACAAAGGAATTAAAACTATCAATAAAATACCGGGAGTTAGCATTCCGTCAGTACCTAAGCTGGCAAAAGGAGGTATTTTTGAAAATGGTTCGTGGCACAACATAGCAAAATATGCAAATGGCGGTATGCCGAATATGGGGCAATTATTTGTAGCAAGAGAAAAAGGTCCTGAGCTTGTAAGTACATTAAAAGGTCATACAGCGGTTATGAACAACGACCAAATCGTTGCGTCAGTATCGCAAGGTGTGTCAGACGCAGTATATAATGTTATGACACCTGTTTTAACAAGTCTTGTATCAAGCATAAACCGTATGAACAGTAGCGGCACACCTCTTTATGTCGAGGGAGTTTCTGAGGGCGATATAGTTAAAATAACCCAAAACGCTAACGCTGATTACAAGAAGCGATATGGCAGACCTCTTTTCACTTAAAATATTGCTATATTGTGCCGAATGTGGTATGATATAGCAAATATTTAAAAGGAGTGTGGAAATAAGATGGCATTGATTAAATGTAGTGAATGTGGAAAAGAATTTTCTGACAAAGCGGACGCTTGCCCAAATTGTGGAAATCCTAACGCAAAGAAAGAAACAGAATCAGTTAATGTAACATTAAAAAAGGAAAATGGAACATGGAGCACTGGAAAACTTGTCATAGGAATAATATCAATGGTATTATTTGCAATAGTTTTCTTACAATCATGTGCTGTTGGTTTAGGAAATACTATAATAGATAGTGGAGAAACTAGCGGTACGGGTGGTGTTTTTTGTGCATTAGCAATGTTAATAGCAGGAATTGTTACTGTAGTAACAAGAAATTCTGAAAAAAGCGGAGGTTCGATAGCAAGTATAATAATTTATTTGTTGGGTTATTTAATAGGATATAGTAACGCAGGCTCATATAAGGATTTAGAAGTTTGGAGTGCTATATGCTTTTGGTTTGCTATAGTACATATTGTAAGTATCGTAATTGCTAAGAGGAAAGCTAAAAAGAATAATTTATAATATGATATGTGAGAAAAAAGAAAGGAGTGTTTTGGTGTCTTTAATAACATGCCCTGAATGTGGAAAAGAATATAGTGATACAGCTAAAAGATGTCCTAATTGCGGATATGTTGAAAGAAAAACATTTTCTAAAGTTGAAAACTGGAAAAGAAATGACGGCATACAAAAACTGATAATTTTTTTAGGTGTAGTCGGAATTTTAGCAGCCATAGTTATTGGATATAGGATAAGAGTAGAAAATGTAAAAATGAGTAAATCTGCGAGAGGAACTGCGAAAGAAGTTATCAAACTGATAGATAAATATTTAGAAGATGATATGAGTGGTGAAAAACTTCGAGATTTATTAAAAGGCTATGAAGATGATATTGATAAAATTAAAAAACAAGGGAATAACGATAAAATCTTAAAGCAACTTTTGAAAAAGACTGAGTACGATTTAGACCCTTGGTTGGGAGAAGATGCACAGAAAGTAAAAGATGACAAGGAATATATTCAGAAGTTGTTAGAAGATGAAGATGTAAGTTATCTTTCGACCTTATCGCAAGAATATGAATAGAAATTACAAAACCACAAGGCGGATTTAATATCCGTCTTTTTTAGTGCAATCAAAAAACTTGAAAAAATTTTAAAAAGGTATTGACTTTTTGTGGCTACAGTATTATATTTATTGTAGCGACAAAAAGAAAAGAGGTGATAAGATGTCGCCAAGAACAGGCAGACCAAAATCTGATAACAGTAAAGATGTAATGTTTAGAGTTCGCCTTGATAAAGATATGGTTGAAAAACTGGAAAAGGCTTCGGAAAACTTAAATATTACAAAATCAGATGTTGTCAGAAACGGTATTGAAAGCGAATACCAAAGGTCTATAAAAAAATAAGAACAGTTACATCACCCTGAGAAAGTACGCAACTGTTCTAACAACAACCCTATAAAGGAATTGATAAATATATTCTATCATTACTTTATAGGGAAATCAAGCGAATTTTGAAAGCGAGGTAGAATATTATGACAAAAGCAGAATTAGAAGAAAAAGCAGACCGCATGGAATATCAGTTAGACTTAGAGAAAACAAGAAAAGAAATCATTGATATGGTGAACGGATGTAGTTCACTTATAACTCTTAAAGAAATGAAAGGAAACGTCAAAGAATTGTATCGCAGGCACACTACAGACTGGGTAAATGTAGCGTTAAGGGATAATCTTTGTGACCTTGCCAAACAGTTGTCAGACAATTACGAATATGAAATATTGAGAAATATAAATGTTATACTCTATGCAATGGTTTTGAAGAATGGAAAAATTGACACTGACAGCCTTTTTCTTACACCGTACATGGAAAGTATGAAACAAGAACGCAATATACAAGGGGGTGCTGCATAATGAACGAGATAAATAATGTAATAGATATGAAAACTCCGATTGAGATTGCTTTACAGATTGATGAAAGCGGTCACACTACAGCGAGAGCGTTATATGAATTTTTAGAAATGCCTACATCGAATTTCGCAAGATGGGCAAAGCAGAACATTGAGCAGAACGAATTTTATGAGGAAGATATAGATTGGTGGGGGTTCGTCATCGTGAAGAACGGTAATGAATGCAAGGATTATCGCCTTACAACAGATTTTGCAAAGCATTTATCTATGGAAAGTCATTCTGCTAAGGGCAAGATGGCAAGACAGTATTTTGTTAAAGTAGAAGATAAAGTAAAGGAAGTTGTAATCAATCGTTCTCAGTTATCTCCGCAGATGCAGATGTTTTATGCAATAGCAGACGAACAGGCTAAAATGGAGCTTGAACAAAAACGGCAGGCAGAGCAGATAAATAAAGTTGAGCAGACAGTTGATAACATGAAAGAGATATTTACACAGCCTATAGGAGATTGGAAAGCTGAAATAAATTCAAGGGTTCGTGAAATATCAATCAAGAGTAACATTGACTATCAGACACTTTATAATCAGCTTTACGGCGAACTGGAAACAACAGCACATTGCAGTCTTAAAAGATTACAGGATAATAAGAAAAAGCGTATGGAAAAGGCAGGCAATACAAAGACTGCTATTAAACAGGAAACTACAAAAATTGCAATTATATACGAAAAGCCACAACTTAAAGCAATATTTGAGAATATAGTCAAGAAATATGCTATGAGTTATTGTGCATGATGTGAAATTATGTGATACATAGATATGATAATAAAGGGCAGAACTACATATTCTGTCCTTTTTTGATGCAAAAAAATCATTAACCTTAAAAAGTTAGAGGTAGAATTATGGCATTTTCAAAGAGTAAGGGTCTTGTTTCCGTTGCTACAGGATATAGCGGTGGAAACTACGAATACACAAAAATAGACCAATTCATAGCGGCAGATAATTTAAGTATCACCCCTGATAGGGCACAGGATTTAGATAGTTATGTCAATGCAAACGGTTATTTAAAGAGAAATGTTTTAAAGCATATGCGTGATGGCATATCTTTTTCAACGGTCTATATGAATTATGACAAAAAAGAAAAGTTTATGACTATCATACGCAAAGCCATGAAACAAAAGGATTGTGCAGAGCCGCCCGAAAAGAAAGTTCGTGTTAGATATTTTAATGAATGGACTAACGATTACGAAACAGGATTTTTCTATATACCGGATGTTGAATGGAAATACGGCGGTACATATAAGGGAACACCGACATATTTACCAACAACATTTGAGTTAATAGAGTATTAGTGAGGTGAGACAATGCTTAATCTTACAGATAGTGAAAAAGAGTGCTTTTACGGCAGAGGAACTTATTTTAATGACTATGAATTTAATTTTTCTGATTTGAATTTTACAATAACAAATGAGACATTACATCAAGAGTCAGTAACTATTAAAGAAAGTATATGTGATAGTGAAGATTTACAGTTAGGCGGTTGTATTGCATCCTCATGTGAATTTGAGGTATCGGAACTTGAAAACAATCAGCTTGCAGGATTGGAGTTTACAGCAAAATTACTTGTAAATGATGGTAAAGACGCAGTTGTAAAAATGGGTAAATATCGTGTGGATTCTGCAAAAAGAGTTAATGATAAAGACTATAGAAAAATTGTTGCTTATGATGCTTTATATGATGCACAAATAGATGTTTCCGACTGGTATAACAAAGTTTTCTATGTAGTATCTGAATATGAAGAAGTAGTTGCAGTTGGAGATATTGATGATTTATGGGAACACGGAGACTATTATATTGATAATTCGGGAAGTAAACCGCCTTGGATAGCGTTTTTTGCGAATGGTGCAGTGCCCGAAGAATGTCAAGATACAACATATCTTGATACATCAACAGGAAAATTATACGAAGCACAAAATACAAGTAAAGACGAAGATAACGAATTATATCGTTGGGTTGAAGTGTATCAATGTAAAAGGAAAACAACCACGAAGCGTATTTATGCAAAAACAACGTTAAAAAAACTAAGAGAAAGTCTTTTAAATCACTTGAACATTTCTTTTATAGAACAGGATTTAATAAATGATGATGTAACTATCGAGAGGACATTTGACACTAGCGATACTGGTGAAATCATCGGCACAGATATACTAAAATACATTTGTGAATTAAATGCTGGATTTGGAAAAATAAATCGTGATGGAAAATTTGAAGTAGTTCAATTGACAAGTGCGGGGTTATATCCCGAAGAAACATTGTACCCATCTGAGGATTTATACCCCGAAGAAAGCAATTATGAGCTTTTAAGTGCAGAAGAAAACGAAGCTAATTATATTTCTGTAGCTTATGAAGAATATGAAACAGAAGCTATTACGGGCGTTATAGTAAAAAGCAATAGTGATAATGTTGGTCAAGTTGTAGGAACAAAAGATAATGCTTATATGCTTACTGGAAATCCTTTGATATACAATAAGACCTCAGAAGATTTAACAAAAATCGGACAAAATATATTTGCAAAAATAAAAGAAATTACATACAGACCAAACACAACAACTTTAGAGGGGTTGCCGTACTTAGAAACAGGCGATTATTATATTCTTACAAAAAACAATGACGATGTAGTTTCACCTATATTTACAAGGACATTGGCAGGAGTACAAGCGTTAAAAGATACTTTTGAAAGCAAAGGAAATAAGCTCAGAATAAACGAAGATACGCAAACCTCAGAAATTATGAGTTTGCAATCAAAAACAATGAAAATTCAAAAAGGTGTTGACGGACTGTTGATAGAGGTTACAGACCTTGACGAAAATACAAGTTCAAGATTTGAACAGACAGCAAGCAAAATTGAAGCTGAGGTAAAAAGAGCAAGCAACGCTGAGGGAGAACTTTCGGGCAGGATAACTGTTACTGCCGACCAAATAACGCAGGAAGTAACAAGAGCAAAAGCCGAAGAAGCAACTTTAAGTGGCAGAATTACCGTTACTGCTGGTGAAATAACACAGGAAGTATCAAGAGCGACAAGCGAAGAAAACACATTGCGTGCTTCAATTTCCTTAAAAATAGATAAAGACGATGACGGTCAAATTATATCTATGATAAACGAAAGTGCAGACGTAATCACTTTAAACTCTAATAGATTGATAGTAAATAGCACCAATTTTACTTTAGATAGAAATGGTGCAGGTTCAATAGGTGGATGGCAGTTTACAAACGACTGTATATATTCAAAAACAAATGCCACATTTGCTAGTTCGGGTACAAATTATTTTCTTGGAGGATGGCCTTATAAGATAGCCATGTGGCAAGGGAAACTTATTTGTGGAATACAAGTAGGGAGTGAATTTACCTCGGGACCACCGGTTACTAATAGTGGATATTGTGATTTATCTGTTGCTGGATTTTATTCTAAAGACCATAAACAATCTAACGGATATTTATTTGCGGTAGATGTTTTAAACAGTTCAGTAACAACGAACACAGGAGCATTTACAGCCTCAGACAGACGATTAAAAACAAACATCAATGAAATAGATGAACAGTACGCAAACGACCTTATAGACGGCTTAAAACCGTCAACATATAGAATGATAGACGGCAAACGAACTCATAGCGGATTTATAGCGGATGAAGTTAAACGGACGGCTGAAAAAGTCTTAGGAACAGCCGAAAATTTTGCCGCATATGCAACAGTAAAGATAGATGAAGATAAACAGGAATATGCCGCTTTGAGATATGAGGAATTTATAGCACCTCTTACAAAATATTGTCAGTGTTTAAAGCGAGATTTGAAACAGGAAATAGAAAGAAATCAGCAGTTACAATTTCAACTTTTAAATTTACAAGGTGAATTTATGATATTAAAACAACAGATTTTAGGAGGAAAATAAAATGGTAAGATTAAACAAACAAACTACAGTAACAGGGGCATGTGTATTAACAGTTGACGGTAAAGAAGAACAGGTGGCGTACATGAACGCTTCAATTCCAGTCGGCGGCGCACCTAATATTGGGAAAGCTATTCAGAATGTAGAACTGTTCAATGCAAACAAAGAGGAAGTGTTGAAAGACTTTGCGGCATTTGACAATTACGTATATAGCCTTATGGAAACAGAGGAAACAAAAACAGCAGAATAAGAGGTGACACACGATGGCAGTAATAAAGGTTTACACCCGAATAAATTGGCTTAATAAGTCGGAAAGTCTGACAACACCGCTTGGTAAAACAAACTTAAATAAGATGGATAAAGCAATCAATCTTATTGATGATGAAGTTGTATCAATGTCAGCTAAAATTGATGAAATTGACACTACAAAAGTAAGTGCAGACCAACTTAATAATATGGTGACTGATGTAGGCTTTAACGATAAAAATGGTGTTATCAGTATAACGAAGCATAACGGTACAGTATTGAACATTGATACCGCAATGGAAAAGATAGCCGTAAACTTTGAATATAACGCACAGACACAACAGCTTATACTTACACTTGAAAACGGCGAAAAGCAATACATTGATATGTCAGCTTTGATTACTCAGTATGAGTTTAAAGTTACTGATACGATAGCTTTTAGCATTGATAGCAGTGGAAAAGTGAGTGCGTCTATCAAAAGCGGTAGTATAACAAAAGCTATGCTGTCAAGTGAAGTTATGTCGGCTATAACATTGTCAGAAAGCAATGCGGCGGCATCAGCACAGGCGGCGACTCAGTCGGCTACAAATGCTGATATGGACGCTAAGTTATCTCAGTCTTACAGCGTTGGTAAAAGCGGCATCCGTGATGGAGAAGATACTGACAATGCAAAATACTACTCTGAACAGGCTAAAAAGTATGCAGACGAAGCACAAGAGATAGCAGGCGGTAACTTTATTCCTAACTCTGAAAAAGGTGTTGTGAATGGTGTAGCTGTATTAAATGCTAACTTAGCAGTTGAAAAAGCAGTTGCAGATGAAGATGGCAACAATATTCAAGAGACATATGCTAAAAAGACAGAAATATCAGAAGCTATAGAAGTTGACAGCGAGTTATCGACAACAAGCACAAATCCAGTACAGAACAAAATAGTAACTGTTGCAATTAACAATGCAAGCCAACAAGCAGGTATAGCGAATGGTAAATTAGAACAGTGGCAGGCACAAGGCAGAATACCAAACGGCATTGCAAACAATCTTGTTACGACCGAAGAGGGATATGCCATTGATGCAAGACAGCTAAATAAGAGTGTAGAGAATAGCTTTGCGTATGAGATGGATAAAAGTATCTCTGCGATAAATAACAGTTTAATATGGCAACAAGCCTCACCTAAAAGCCTTAGTACACAAGTCGAATGGAATGTTTTCAGACAAAGAATAACTACAGCAAGTTCTTTGTGTAATTTAGAATTAAATTTTACAACCAAACAAATATTTTCACGAGGTAACGATTATGAATTAGCCATATTAACAGGTTTTACACCTAACACACAATGCAATATGTTGATATTTTGTGATACAAATGTTGTAGCTGTAGCTATAAAAAGCGATAAAACAATAACATTACGCCCTTTAAATATGGACATCCCGGCCAATTACCAACTGAGTACACAATGTATATACACATATTAAATATTATTTGCAATGATAAAAGAAATTTGCGTATCCTGATAACTGTACTCCTTTGGGACAATAAATATTTATATTTCCGTTTAGAGAAATCCATCCATAACTTAAACAAGAAGCTCCTGCTACTGTGTCCCATGAACTTAATGAGAAATACTGCTCTCCGTCTGGAACATGAGATGAGTCGTTTAATACTACAAGCGTTGCCTCTGAACTTGATAAACCAGAATGTTGATAATAAAATGATACAAACATCATTTTGTCTTTTTTATCATAAAAAGCATTTAAACCTTTTATTCCAGAAGCAACATTTACAAAAGTGAACTGAGTTAAACTGTTATTTAACAAAAAAGAATACACAGCACTAAAAGAGCTTCATAGCTCTTATTTTTATACAAAGAAAAGAAAGGAATAAAAACATTATGAAAATTAAATTAAAAGACAACGCAGAACTTACTGTTACCGAAAGCAGCACAGCAACAGCTATTGTCACTAATTTTAACAATGCGGCTAGTATCGAAACATTCAGACAAAAATTGACGGACAAGAACCTATCTGAATTTAAGTTTACAAACGATGCCGATAATATTTTTGGTATCTACAAAAACTACACTTTTGACAGTGTCACATACTCAGAGAAAGACGGTGTTTTCACGGCAACTTATAATCTTCATCAGTATTCAGATATTGAGATTAGAATAAAAGAACTTGAAGTCTCACAGGCATTACAAGATAGTGCTATAGACGATTTAGCATCAGCAAACCAAAATTAAAAAGCGAGGTAAAATCATGGTAGATTGGTACGCATACAGAGTTATTAAAGGAACAAAAAAATGGACTGACATTCCAAAAAAATGGCAAGAAGAAGTCAAAAAGAAACTTGTCGAAGATGGGTATATTCTTAACGAGGATGGAACAGTGACAAAAGGCGAAGAAGCCTAAAAATGTCGAATAATAGCGTATTTTAGCACATGAAAGTGTCTGACAACTATTTAAAATCCCCTCGAATAGTCTTATAATAATAATGTCGATAAACACATCGGCATATCAAGTTTCGGCTTATGGGCGGTGTAATTGGCGTTGCACTGCCCTGTTTTTTTGAGGGGATTGACATAGCAGAACAGTTGTTCTATAATGTGTCACATAGGAGGGTTAAATTTGAGTAAAGAAGAACTAAAACGAGAAATTGTGGAACTTGTAGACCAATGTGATAACGAGAGATTTCTTGGTATCATATACAACTTTATAAAACGATTATTTTCATAACAAAAAAACCGAGGGCGTTAAAACTCTCGGCTTTCTTTTTTTAAAATTCTAATTATTTTTCTGATGAAATCAATGTTATAAATTTTTCTAAACTATCCCAATCATCATCATCCAATTTAGATAACGCAGAAACTAAACGATATTTAAAATCTGTATCATCACCTTTTAATATGTCGGCGAGCATATCAGATATTAAAATGTCTTTTGACTTTTCAATAAACATTTCGCCTTTTCCAGTACGCAACCATTCTTCATCAACATCAAGAGTAGAGCATAAAACCTTTATTGATTGTTCAGAAAGATTTCTGTTACCATTTTCTACTAAAGAAATATAATTCTTTGTTAATCCGAGCTTTTCGGCAAATGCATCTTGCGATAAACCTAGTTCTTTTCGCAATGTTTTTATTCGCTCTTTCACACTTTCACCTCCTTACATATATACAATAACATTAAAATCACACAATGTCAAACTTTTTATTCAAAAATAGGTTGACAAGTATTACAGCGTGTGATATTATAATCACACAAAGTCAAACAGAAAGCGAGGTGAGAGCATGAACGAACTTGTACATTTAGAAAATGATGAAGCTGTATGCAGTAGCTTGGATGTGGCTGAAAAGTTTGGCAAAAGACATGACAAGCTGATTTCAGAAATAGAAAGAATGTACTCTGATTTGATTGGAAAAGGGTGTGTCCAAAATGGTGGAGACCCCCTGTTTGTAAAAAGTAGTTACATTCATCCGCAAAATAAACAGGAATATCCAATGTACCTTATGAACCGAGATGGCTTTTCATTATTGGTAATGGGATTTACTGGAAAGAAAGCGTTAGATTGGAAACTTAAATACATAAACGCTTTTAATCAGATGGAGAACATCATCAGAGAAAAACAGTCGCAGTCTTGGATTGAAACAAGAACATTCGGTAAGCTGTCAAGAAAAGCTGAAACAGATGTATTAAAGCAGTTAGTTGAATATGCCAAACAGCAAGGAAGTGAACACGCTGATATGCTGTATATGACATATTCAAAACTGGCAAATAAAACTGTCGGTGTTACCAACAGAGATACCGCAACTGCTAAACAGTTGATGAACTTATCTGTTACAGAAAACATCATACTGAAAGTAGTTGAAGATGGTATCAATCAACAACTTCATTATAAAGAAATTTATAAGAATTGTAAAGAGAGATTAGCAATAGTTAATCAGTTGGCATATTTAACAGCATGAAAAGAGGTGAGGACAATGGTTACAATGACTGAGAAAGAAAAAAGGATTGTGATACTTCTTAAAGAAGCACTTCCTAAAATGTCGGATTTTGACAAGGGCTACATTCTTGGAAAAGTTGAAAGTATGGCAGATAAGAAGAAAGTACAGAAGTGCAGTAAGGCAGTTTAAATGGAAAAGAGGTGATATGTTGTCGAATTACAACTTATTAAACGCAATACCTATAGCCATATTTGTTGTGGTTTCGTGTTCAATGTCATATTGGCACGGAAAATCAAAATATGGTTATGGCATTGCTGGACTGATGTTTACTATATTGTTAGGTTTTATAGGTCAGCTTCTTGTAGTATTTTACCCAATATTTTTGTAACTGAAGATAGTTCTTTTATGGCAGATGCTTTATCTCGTTTATCCACAAAGTTGTATAAGTCATTGAACTTATCCCAATATATATCAGGAATATAGAGCATTAGTTCGCTATAAGCACGAATAAATTCGGTTCTTGATGTTGTGTAATCTGTTTCTATTTGGCACGAGGTAGCTTGAAGAAAATTATTGAATACTTCTTGTTGTTTTTGAAAATACTTTAATTTCTTTTCGTGATTTAATTCTAATTTACGCATTTTGACACTGTGTAAATTGTTTAGAATTGTAACGATTACAGGAGAAATTATTGCTACAACAAGTGTTATTGCTGAAATGATAGCGGCTGGATTTAGAATATTTGTGTTTGACATAAATTTTGTCCTCCGTTTTTTAAAAAACATTATAACACACGAAAGGAGAATTATGAACAATTTGCAGATTTTTAAAAATTCAGAGTTCGGAGAAATCCGAACGGTAACTGTAAATGATGAACCAATGTTTTGCTTGACTGATATTTGCAAAGCGTTGGAAATGAGCAACCCGACAATGGTTGCACAGAGATTGGATGATGATGAACGCACTAAGTTAGACTTAGGGCGTCAGGGAGAAACAAATTTCATAACAGAAAGTGGTTTATATGCTGTTATCTTGCGAAGCGATAAGCCAAACGCAAGGAAGTTTCGCAAGTGGGTAACATCAGAGGTTCTTCCATCAATCAGAAAAAACGGCGGTTACATAGCAGGACAGGAAAACATGACGGATGATGAACTCATGGCAAAAGCACTTATGGTGGCACAGAATAAGATTGCTGAGAGAGACAAACAGATTGAACGCATGAAACCGAAAGAAATATTTGCTGACGCAGTATCGGCTAGCGAAACATCAATCCTTGTAGGAGATTTAGCAAAGCTGATTTCTCAGAACGGTTACAAAATCGGACAAAAGAGGTTGTTTGAATGGTTAAGAACGAATAACTTCCTTATTAAATGTGGTTCATCAAGAAATATGCCACAGCAGAGGTTTGTTGAACAGGGATTGTTTGAAGTCAAAGAAAGCAACATTCAGAACCCAGATGGCAGTGTGAGAATAACACGCACAACTAAGGTCACAGGCAAAGGGCAGATTTACTTTGTTAATAAGTTTATGAAAAGTGAGGTAACAGCATGACACAGGACAACAGATACAGCATAACAGGCAGAAACGGCAAAAGTGTAATTGCCGAGAGAGACGGTGCTAGATACATCGGCATTGATGAATTTGCACAGCATATAGCATTAGACATTATAGATGACTACAGATATATTACAAACGGTGTTAAGCAGATTGATGAAACTAATATCGAGTTATCTATCAAAGTGCTTAACGCCATATCTCCAGTAGCCACAGCATTTAGAAATACTTTGAGTTGCGGAGAGGATTGTTGATTGCTTCAACTTTTGCTAGTTGTGGTTCTTCGGTAGGCAATGAGTTAATGGTTTCCAAATAGTATTGGTCGTACAGTTTCTTGAAATCATCATATGAGCCTTTATAACCACAAATTTTAGCGGTGGTGTATGAAGCAACAATTATTTCAGTTTCCATGATTTCACCTCTTTTCTATATTAAAGATAGAGGAATTATATCACAGAAAGTGAGGAATATAAATATGTTTGTAAATCCGTTTGTTTTGGGAATTTTAACAACAATATTCGTTGAAATGACGGCTTTGATTATTTGGTCGTTGCTGTCGGGTAGAAAATAGAAAGGAAAAAGATATGAGTAAGATTGTTACCGATATAAATGAGTTATCGGTTTTTGAAATAGAGCAGTTAGCAAAAGTGCTGAGGTTTGAACTCGTTATCAATAACGGTAACGAAATAAAGATTGTTAGAAAGGAGAAATAATAGATGATAGATGCAAGTAGAAAAAGCAATGTAGGAAAAGAAACAGAGGTTGTTGGAGTGACGATAAATAAACTCAATGAGTTTCTTTGCATCTCTACAAAAGTTGATATTGTAGTAGAACTTATACGCCACGGAACACTGATGTCGGATGATATATTACTGATTTTGAACAGTGAAAGTTCACTTGCAAAAGAAACGACATTTGAAACTTTTGCTAGTATTCCAGTTTATAAATATGAGTATTTTGTCAGCTTGGAAATGCGTGTAAATGTATTACTTGATATGTTAGAAAATAACAACTATGTATCAACAGACGAGATTTTACGAACACTTGGCACAGAGTTGGCTATCGAAGAAGCAGACAGACAGGAAAAGGAGCTAAATGAAAGATTTAATAATAAGTAATAAAGAGTATCGGGCAAGAGAGGGAGTAAGTAGCACAGACTTAAAGAAGATTGCAAAATCCCCAGCCCACTTCCGTTACTGGAAAGATAACCCACAGGAAGATACTCCGGCGTTGCTTTTCGGCAGAACAGTACATAAATATGTATTGGAAAAAGAAAAGTTTAATGAGGAATTTGCCGTTGCACCCGAAGTAAATAAACGAACAAAAGAGGGTAAGGCGCAGTGGCTTTTATTTCAAGACCAAAACAAGGGCAAAGACATTATTTCCCTTGAAGATTTCGAAAAGATAAAAGCCATGAGAGAAACATTATATCAGACACCTTTTGTAAGTCAGTTGTTAAAGGGCAAAAAAGAAGTATCTTACTTCACGAAAGATGATGAAACAGGGCTGGTTATAAAGTGTCGCCCTGACTGCCAAACGCAAATTGGAGATACGCATATTCTTATTGACTACAAATCTTGCTCAGATGCCAGTGGTGATAAATTCATGCGTGATGCAATCAACTTGATGTACGACCTGCAAATGGCATTTTATAAAGACATTATGGATAAAGTGACAGGCTATGAACACTCAGTTATCTTCATAGCACAGGAAAAAACACCACCGTATGCAGTAAACATTTTAGAAGCAAATGAGTATTTTCTAAGAAGTGGCAGAGATATGTATAGAACCTATCTCAATGTCTACAAAGAGTGTTTAGAGAGTGGTAACTGGTATGGTTACACAAATGGTGAGGTAAACACGCTTGGTTTACCGAGCTGGTTACAGAAACAATATGAATAGAAAAGGAGAAACAATATGAAGCTTTATTTTTACAGGGTGAATACAAATGAAAGATATGGGAAATTAGGAATTACAGTTCAGGTGCGTGAAGCAGTGGAAAAAACTAAAACATATTGGTCTGTTGGCGATGCTTTTCCAGGGACTACTAGCAGAGTAAGAAAGGATAGTATCGGAGAGATTGACGACAGATGGCTAGTTCTTACAGAACCTAATTTTGAATATGCAAAGAAAAAGTTTACAGAATTGTTAAAATCAAAAGTTGCGGTGCTTAAAGAGAGTATTGAAAGAGAAGAGAGAGAATTAAAGTTAATCGAAGAAAGTGAGGAATAGAACATGAATGAAGTGAGTAATAATAACAATCATGTACCTTTTAACAACATAAATCAAGGTACAGTCGCAGTTGAAAGTAGCAGAGCAATAACAGAAGCGCAAGGGAAGTTATTACTTGCAAAGCAGTTTCCGAGAAATTATACAAATTGCTATGCAACAGCCATTGAAGCGTGTCAGCGTAAAGGTTTTGCAGATAAAGCGTTTTTTGCATATCCACGAGGGGGACAGACAGTAACAGGAGTAACAATTAGATTTGCCGAGGAACTTGCAAGATGCTACGGCAATCTTGATTATGGAATAAAAGAGTTGTCACACGAAGATGGCAAGTCAGAAATGCAGGCATATGCATGGGATTTGGAAACAAACACAGTATCAAGTCAGAACTTTACAGTTGAACATATCATGGAAACAAAACACGGTAACAGAAAGTTGACAAGCCAGCGTGATATTTACGAAAGAACAGCTAATGACGGTGCACGAAGATTAAGAAGCCGTATTTTGGCAATCTTACCGCCCGATTTGGTTGAGGACTGCATAAAAGAGTGTAAAAAGACACTTGCAGGGCAGAACGGTATCCCTTTTAAAGATAAAGTTAAAAATATGGTTGTAGCTTTTGCTAAATACGGTGTTACAAAGGAAATGCTTGAAAAGAGATTAGACCACACTGTCGAGAGTATCAGTGAAGATGAACTGACAGAGTATATCGGTATTTTCAACGGTTTGGCACAGAAAGAAACAACGGTTTCAGATTGGTTTGAACAGCCAAAGACAGCAAGTCAGATGACTACTTTACTTGAAGAAGCTGAGAAAGAAGAAAAAGAGAAAGCACAGAAAGAGGAAAAGAAATAATGACATACAAAGTGATGATTGATAAGAAAAACAATACATTCCCTTTAAAAGGTTTAAATGAATTGTTGGGTGCGAGGCTGTACAACCCACGCACGAAAAGATATACAAATTCTGTCAAGACTTCAAATGACAGAACTTGCTTAAAAGCAATAAAAAAGTCCTTGCCATCGGTACATATTGATAAGCCAATTAAATGCGTTTTCTACATTTACGCAGCCAACAAGATGCATGACAGAGGAAATCTTTGCAGTGCAACAGAAAAGTCATTTTTAGACGCTTTACAGATAGCGAAAGTCATTAGAAATGATGGCTGGGATGATGTTCTTGACAGTGTTTTTCACACAGAAGTGGACAAGGAAAATCCGAGAGTTGTCGTGGAAATTGAAGTTTTGGAAAAGGAGTAAGAATATGAGAGTTATATCACAGAATGGAAAATTTGATTTACCTTATGAAAATCTAGCAATTTTTGTTAAATACGAAAATGTTATTGCTAGATTTGAAAACGAGAGACATTTGTTGGCTCAGTATTCAACCGAAGCAAAGGCAATTAAGGCTATGGAAATGCTTAGAGAAACATGGATAAATGAAACCGTAGAATTTGAGGATGGAATTTACCATAGAAATATTATTTTCCAGTTTCCACAGGATAGCGAAATCGAGGTGTAATATGAAACAAAATCCAGCAAACGCAATTAAAACTACCATGTGGAAATTTCTCATGGATAAAGGTCAGAAAGAAAATATACCAGCTTTGAAAGAGTATGTTTATGACCTTATTAAAATGACAACGCAGAAGACTGCAGGTCAGAGAAAAGAAACAAAGAATGATATAAGTTGGGATGAACTTGATATGACGCTTATGTCAATAGTGATAGAAGCTACTGCATTAGTGTTGTCAGGAAGATTAGACGAGTTAAAAAATTAAGGAGTTGAACTACAAATGAGTGCAAGGCGTGCGGCTATAAGGCGTGAGAGATTGCAGAGGAACAAAATCGAGAAGAAAAAAGGTAAGATTGGTAGCTTAGAAAGAGCAAAAGAGCAAGGTGTTATTGACGGTAGGGCGATAGGTGTTAGTGCGTGCCTTGAAGTGTTGCATAGTAAATACAAGTTTAGTAATAACAAAGCACAACAGTTACTCAATGTTATGGGTAAGGAGAGTGCAAGACTTGATGATGCAGGAGTCAGATTTGTTGCAAATTACTACGCTGAAAAGTTTGAAAAAAAACTAGATGCACTGGGGATGTATCAAGATGCAGCTGGCATTCCTACAAAGATTTATTGTGCAGCAAAGCATGAGTTGTTTGTAACATCGGTCGCAATAGTCTTGATGGTGTTAAATGAGTTATGGAATTTTAGCAGTAACGATAAAAACACAGGTCGGCTTGATTATATCATGGAATATTGCACTAATCGTTATTTGGAAGTGCAGTTGGATTGTGAACACAATACAGCACAGTATTATTTTGAACGGATGCTTAGAAAGACAGGCTATCAGTTGAACTGGTAGAGGTGATTATATGATTGAAGCAAAAGAACAGGCAAAAAGAAAGGAATAACGAATACCTGGTAAACCAGGTTGATGCTGAGGGTGTTTAACAGCTTGCATAAAAATGTTCATTAGTAGCGTGTAAAAAGCAAGGGAAGCCATTGAACATTTATCCATGTTACTGTATTTGTAGCGTGGTGTTATGACTAAAAAGCTAAATGTATGTTGGATAAGTGCAGGAATATCTAGTTTTATGGCAGGATATTTAGCAGGAGATATAGATGAATGGATTTACATTGATATATCAGACCAACATAGTGACAGCATTAGATTTATTAAAGATTGTGAGAAAGCAATCGGAAAAGAAATACAGGTTTTGAGCAGTAAGGAATATAGGAGCGTTGAAGATTGTGTGAGAGTGTTTGGCGGTTTTAGAAATCCAGCTAACGGTTTTGCTCCTTGCACAAACTGGTTAAAAAAGAGAGTTCGCAAGGAGTGGGAAGAACAACACAAAGATTGTGATTTGACTTATGTGTGGGGATTTGATTTGAAAGAGAAAAATCGAGCAGAGAGAACAATCGAAGCTAACCCACAGGCACAACATGAGTTCCCACTTATTGATAAGCAATTATCAAAAGAAGAGGTACACGGATTGTTTGAACGAACTTTTGATTTTGACCGACCGAAAATGTACGAATTGGGTTATCCGAACAATAACTGCATCGGATGCGTAAAAGGCGGCATGGGCTACTGGAATAACATCCGTAAGGATTTCCCTGATGTATTTGAAAGCAGAGCCAAATTGGAAAGAGAAGTTGGCTACTCAATACTGAAAGACAGTGACGGCAAACCTGTATTTCTTGATGAATTAGACCCGAAACGAGGGAATATGAACACTGAAATTTTTCCCGACTGCGGCATAATGTGTTATTTGAGTTTAGAGTGAGGTGAAAACATGACAGTAGACGAATTTAAGCTACTTGCGGTAGATACTAAGATTTCAGTGCGTGATATACGAACTGGAAAGTATCTTAAAGATAAAAAACAATATGGTAGCAGAAAGATACAGGAAGTGTACGCAAGAGCACATAAGTATCAGGACGGCTACGAAGGAAACATAGTTTTGATGGTGAGGTGATTTAGATGGAAGATAGATATTTATCCAAGGCTAAGAGAGTTGATAATGGAGAGTGGGTGCAAGGTTATTTATTCGGCATTTGGGAAGAGAGATATATCCTTTGGGGAATGACAAATGATATTCCTGATATGATTGAAGTAGACCCATCCACAATCTGCCAGTGTACAGGTTTAAGAGACAAGAACGGCAAGCTGATTTATGATAACGATATTGCAAAAGACGAGAAAGGAAATCTTTATAAAGCATTTTGGCAAAAGAATTATTATCAGTATTCTTGGATTTGCATTAAGTCCAATTATTTACCTGTTGGTGCTCAATGGAATTTATGGAGCATTAAAAGTTTTGAAATTGAAGTTATCGGTAACATTTTTGGCAATAAAAAGTTATTAGAAAGCGAGGGATAAATATGGCAAGAATATTTAGATTTAGTGGCTATTTTGTAGACAATGACAAGTACCCGTATGAAGATTGGGAATTTGAAGATGCCCTTCTTGATGAAATAACAACAATGGTTGAAAGTTATGCTGTTCATCAGCTCCACATTGAACAGGGTGAGGATTTTGTAATTGATGGAGAACTGGAAGAAAATTGTGACCTTGCATTGCTGACAAGACATTTTAAAGGCTTTTGTGATAGTGCTTACAATTTTGACCGACCTATTCCGCAAACAGCTGAGAAATATAGACATTTTAAGCAGGGCAAAATAGTTAATATCATTGGGATTTGCAGGCACACAGAAACAGCAGAAATTTCAGTGGTGTACGGTTGTGAAGGGCAAGTTTGGAACAGACCTCTTGAAATGTTTATGAGTGAGGTTGACAAAAAGAAATATCCTGATGCGAAGCAGAGATATAGATTTGAAAGGCTTACTGATGTTTTGGCGTGAGAAAGAAAATAGGTGGTGTTCGGTTTGGAGTTGTGACAGAAAGAAATGTGAATTTGTGGTAAGAGCAAGTGACAAAGAAAGATTTTATCAATGTTTGCCTTGTCTACACCTTGAAAACTGCAATTTAGATGAAAAGTCAGAAGATGAAAGAGGGTTGTGCAAAGAATATAGAATTGACAAGGACTATATAAAGCGTTTAAAAAAACAGATAGTTTCAAAAATGAGGTGATAATATGAAAATGGAATTGATTGAAAAGAAAAACAAGCCTTTAAAGACAAAGTTTCAATTTACAAAAAAAGAATGGGAGAAACTTGATATATTTACTCAGTCGATATTTAAAAATTCAGCAGAAACAGTAGGTGAAACAGCAAGAAATATTTATTTTATTGTAGCTGGTGATTGGCTTAATATGAGGGAAATAGAGGTGGTTAAGTGATACCCGAATGTGTAAATTGTAAAAATCTCTTTACTTGCACAATAAAGGATAAGCCACGAGGTGAAGCGTGTGTGATGTTTGAGGAAAGAGACAAGGATAAATCAGAAGCTAGGAAAAGATTTGAAGAAGAAATGTAAGGTTTTTTTGAGTTGACTGTAGAAGCATTGAAAAGGCGGCGAATAAAAAATGAGCAATAAAAAAGAGAATAAATATTGTGAATGGCGAATTGTTGATACACCACACGGAATGCCTATTTACAATACGGGCTGTGGAAAAATAAGGTTTAGCTGTGCGACAGGTATTGATATTTACTGCAATGCTTGCGGCAGGAAAATCAAGATTGTTGATGATAAGAAAGTGAGTGAAAACGATGAAAATTGATGAAGCAAACATAAACCACAATGCGGTAAGACTTATTGACGAAATAGTAACCGATTTTATGGATAGCAATATCACTGAATATGACGATAAGTATTCAGCGGTCACTATTGGTTACGTCAAAGGTGTTTGCGATATGGCAGAAGTTATGAAGACAAAATTAAAAATCTAAGAAAGGAATAGGTTGTCACGACATAAAACCGAGGTTTCCTTTTGGTAGAAGAAGTATGGATTATTCTTGCAGCAGACAGATGGATATATTTGATTTCTTAGAAGAAAAGAACAAAGCGGAAGAGTTTAACCCACTGAAAGCACTTGCTTTATGCGGTACAAGGGTTCGAGGTGGGATGAAAAGGATAAAAGATTATTTTCTTGAAAATCATAATTTGAGAGAAAAAGTTGCGTTTTTGAAAAACGAATACGGGACAGGCGGTTTCGGTTCACCAACCAAAAAACCTTGCTATATACATGGTATGTGTACGGCTACTTCACAGAAGTTGATTGAATATGAGTATTACGATGAAGATATGCAGGACATAAAGAAGTATTGCAGTTGGGTTGACTTAGCGAATGTTATCACAGAAATGATTGAACGCAATGAATATATTTAGATAGTGTCAAGTAAGCTATGAAAAACGAGCCGAAGAAAAATAGGCTCAAAT
>OGDF01000077.1_pt1 | contig 133336 bp, 125 predicted proteins | sample 1570141 | NCBI WGS metagenome assembly OGDF01 (sample SAMEA4370581, study PRJEB24528) | human gut metagenome | reverse complement strand
GAAAAGAACAAAGATCTTATGCAGCTCATTGCAGAGATCTTTCATGAACACAAAGGTCGTTATGGGTTCCGCCGTATCACCTTGGCATTACGTAATAAAGGGTTTCTGGTGAATAAGAAGAAAGTACGTCGGCTCATGGATAAGCTTGGATTAAAAGGTAAGCGACCAAAGATAAGCTATCATTCTTACAAAGGTGATATGAATGGTACGACTAAGAATCAGTTATTAGATAAGGTCGTGGATGAAGAAAAACACAAAACCTATTATGAACGGAATTTTTCCACCTCATCCTGTAATGAAAAATGGACAACAGACGTTAGCCTGTTTCGCATCCCGGCTGGAACACTCTATCTTTCTCCCATCCTGGATATGCACAATAGAGAGATCGTTGCTTACAACATCTCAAGGTCGCCCAATTATGCTCAGATACAGGACATGTTAAAGAAAGCCTTTGAGCAGCACGATGATCTTGAAGGACTCATCTTCCATTCAGATCAAGGTTGGCAGTACCAAATGCAAGCTTATAGACAATCGTTAGCAGAGCGACACATTATTCAATCTATGTCACGCAAAGGAAACTGTTTGGATAATTCACCGATGGAGAATTTCTTCGGAATCATGAAGAATGAAATGTTCTATGGGCATGAGTCTGAGTTCAAAACGTTAGATGAATTAAGGCATGCAATGGAAGAATACATTGTCTATTACAATACGAAAAGGATCACAGAAAAATTAAAAGGATCGACACCTGTAGAATACAGATGCCAATCCTTAAAGAACCAAACTATTTAATTTTCATAGTGTCCAACTTTTTGGGGACAGCTCACGGCGGGCATCGCTTTTTTAGAGGATATATAGTATGGAGGAGAAAATCAAAGTCGAGCTTTGCCGAGAGCGTCTGCGGCGACGATGGCGTCGTAGAGTTCGGCTGGGGTGACGTCGGCAACCATGTTGTGGATGGATTCGCCTTCGACACAGGCTTTTTCAGCAATGGTGCGAATTTCTTCATCGGTGGTGATGCCGATTTCTTCGAGGCGGATAGGCAGGCCGACCTCAAGGCAGAAATCTTGCACTTCCTTGAATTCTTCTTTAGGAGCGCCTTCAAGTACGAGCTGAACCAGGGTGCCGAAAGCGACACAGCTGCCGTGTGGTGCGCTATGGCCGCCCAGGGCGGTGAGTCCGTTGTAGAAGGAATGGGCAACAGCGAGGCCACCATTGTCGGCACCAACGCCAGACAGGTAAACGTTGGCTTCAATGATGGCATCGAGTGCAGGGGTAACGACATTATTTTCGCAGGCCTGTTTGGCTGCGGCGCCGTAGGTTTTTAAGGTTTTATAGCAAAGTTCGCACAGAGCCATGGCTGAGCGGGTGATGCCGCCAAATTCCAGGCTAGGTGCATCAGTGCGCTGACAAGCGCGTGCTTCGAAATAGGTGCCGAGGGCATCGCCCATGCCGGCAACCAGGAATTTGACCGGTGCTTGTGCGATGATGGTGCTGTCAACGATGACAGCTTCTGGATTTTTTGGATAGAAGAGGTAACTGTTAAAGGTTAAGTCGTCGTTGTAAATGACTGAAAGACCGGTGCATGGCGCGTCGGTTGCAACGACGGTAGGAATGATAACAACAGGCAGATGTTCGTAGTGGGCGGTTGCTTTTGCCGTGTCGATGGCGGAACCGCCGCCAACGCCAACAACCACGTTGAGCCCTTCGTCGCGCACAATTTTTCTCATGCGTTCGATTTCGCCGACGCTGGAGGTGCCGCCGAAAACTTCGTAACGGCGCACATCGTCCGTGCCGTCGAAGCTGCCTTCGAGTTTTTCATGACACATTTTATAACCGCTGTTGGAGCAGATAAACAGCCATTTACTGCCAAGATCTTTCATTTCTTCGTGGAAACTGTTCAGTGCATCTCTGCCTTGTACATATTTTTGTGGCGCACGCATCATTCTGAGTCTTGCCATTTTTATCACCTCATTGTTTTTATTGTTGATGGGTAAAAATCTTTTATAGGACCTATTATAGTAATAAAACGACAATTTTCAAGGGGTAAAAATGATGTTTTTATTTTCAAAAGATAGGCAAAGTTGAGACGCGCAGCAACCAAAACGAACATTTTTCATAAAAATATGGTGGGGCTGGTTGGTGGTGCGTAGGGCAGGGGCTTTTTATAATGGGGGTGAAGAATCACAAAAACAGGAGGTTATGGCAATGCATGGTGGATGGTGGTGGATGGTGCTGGCTGGGATTGTGTCGGCCGGTGTGAAACTGGGGTGCTGGTGCTATGGCAACACGCACTGGTGGGTGAAAGAGATGCGCAGGATCGAGGCGTTGGGTGTGCAGGAGCGGCAGGCGGTGCTGACGAATGGGCATGTGATCAATTATGCGGAGCTGGGCGGTGAAGGGCCGGCGCTGCTGCTGATCCATGGGCAGATGGGCGCCTGGCAGGATTATGCTGCGGTGATGCCGCAGCTGTCTCAGCAGTGGCATGTGTATGCGGTGGATGTGTACGGCCATGGCGGTTCGTCTCACGAGGAAGCGCTGTATTATTTGGATGTGAACGGGGAAGATCTGATCGCGTTCATAGAGCAGGAAATTGGCGTGCCGGTCGTGGTGAGCGGTCATTCCAATGGGGCCCTGCTGGCGGCGTACATGGCTGCTTATGGCGGCCGCTGGGTGCGTGGTGCGCTGCTGGAAGATCCGCCGGTGTTTTCGACGGAGGGTGAAGACTGGGAAAAGACCTTTGCCTATATTGACACCTATGCGCCGCTGCACGCGTACTTGTCGTCGCCGCAGAAGGAGTGCTGGCCCGCGTATTATCTGCGGCACTGCTACTGGGGCCAGCTGTTCATGAAACCGGTGATGCCGTTTTTGGCCCATTATGCACAGTGGACGGCGCGGCGCCATCCCGATGGAGAGGTGAAGATGCCATTTCTGCCGCGCAGCATCACCTGCATGTTTCATCATGTGGGGCAGTATGATATGCTGTATGGAGAACATTTCTATGATTTAACGTGGAGCCGCGGCGTGCGTCATGCGCAAATGCTGGCGGACATTGCGGTGCCGTGCGTGTATCTGCATGCGAAAGAAACGGTGTCGCCAGAAGGCGTGCTGTTCTGCGCGGCATCGCGGGCACAAGCGGAGCGCGCGGTGGCGCTGATTGGTGACAATGCGGCGCTCATTGAAACGCCGGACAGCGACCACAACATTCATGGCAAACACACGGCACTTTATTTGGAGGCCCTGTCGCGGTTATTATGAAGGGATGCGTGAACGATGCTGAGTGATAATATTTCCATGCTGCGGATGCTCAATGGCTATTCCCAGGAAGAGGTGGCGGCGCGTGTCGGCGTCTCCCGACAGGCCTATGCGAAGTGGGAAAAGGGCGACACCTTGCCGGATGTGCTGCATTGTCAGAAACTGGCGGCTCTTTATGATACGACGATTGACGCTTTGCTGAATTTTGATGCTAAAGTTGGGCAAACAGCGCTGACACCGGCGCCAAAGGGGAAGCACATCTTTGGCACGGTGAAGCTTAACGACCATGGCCAGGTCGTGATTCCCAAGAAAGCACGCAGCCTGTTTCACTTGCAGCCAGGCGACGAACTGGTGGTGCTCGGCGACGAAGCGGAAGGCCTGGCAATGATCCGCGCCGATGTATTCGAAGAACGCCTGCACCAGCTCTGGACCCAGGCCGTGACACAGCAGAAGGAGTAAGTGCTGTGAGAAGATCCATGACAAAAGCAGCCGTCCCTGAGGGGAGCGGCTGCTTTCACTGTTATTATTGACTTTTCGGCGGGATTCGATTAGAATGCCGTTAAGATGATTCGCATAGGAAGCTTAATAATGAAGAAATTTTAAGGAGGAGATTCCATGACACGAGCAATTGAGGAACGTGTGCAGGGTCAGCAAACGTTTGACGGCGCCGGGGTTGATTTGGTGCGTGTGCTGGGCCATCCAACAGCGGAGACGTTTGATCCGTTTTTGATGTTGGATTCCTTCGACAGTACCAACCCGGAATCCTACAAAGCAGGGTTTCCAAAGCATCCGCACCGCGGCATTGAAACGATCAGCTACCTGGTGCAGGGGCAGATGATGCACCGCGACAGTCTGGGCCACGAAGACTCGATCGGTGATGGCGAGGTGCAGTGGATGACGGCGGGTTCCGGCATTCAGCATGAAGAAAAATTGCCGGCATCGGAGCGTCTGTTGGGGGTGCAGCTGTGGCTGAACCTGCCTGCCAAAGATAAGATGGTGATGCCCGCTTATCATCACATCAAACGCGAGGACATTCCGGAAGTGGCCATCGATGGCGGCAAGGTGCGCGTGCTTGCTGGGGCGTTCAATGGGGTGCAGGGCTTTCAAAGCAGCTATCTGCCGCTCGATTATTACGATGTGCAGCTGGAAGCGGGAAAGGCTGCGACCATCGCCACCGATCCGGCGCGCAGGACCATGGTGTTTACGCTGCTGGGCGATGCCGTTGTCGAAGGTGAAGCCATCGCTGAAAAGACCGCTGTCAAACTTGCTAGCGGCGACAGCCTGCATCTTGAAGCAGCCGACGCGCCCGTGCACATTCTCGTCATGAGCGCGCCTGCGCTGAACGAACCAATCGCTTGGCACGGGCCGATCGTCATGAACAGCCTTGCCGACATTGCCAAAGCCACCGCTGAACTGCACAATGGGAAGTTTTTGAAACACGAGATTCAGTACGAAGAATAAAAAAGGGGAGCCGCTGCACGAACAACAGATTCGTGTGGCGACTCCCTTTGCTTATTCGTCGTCGGTGATGGTGAAGATGTCTTCGATGGTGACGCCAAAAACTTTGGCAATGTTCCAGGCGAGGACGAGGGATGGGTTGTAGCGGCCTTTTTCGAGGTTGCCGATGGTTTCGCGGCGCACGCCGACGCGCTGGGCGAGTTCGGCTTGGTTCATGTTATGTTTGGCGCGGTATTCTTTGATGCGGTTGTGGATCATTCGTCGGACAATCCTTTCAGTTCACGCCATTCGCGGATGGTGAGCACGCCGGTGAAGAGCACATAGGCAGTGAGAAAGCCGCTTTTCAGCGCCAGCGCTGTGATGTCAGCAGACGGGCCGCTGCGCAGGGTGGCGAGAAGGATGACGAGGGTGACGACGATCATTTCGGCGAAAAAGGCCCAGAGGGCGGCGCTTTTTACGTGCCCGAGAAAGCATTCATCTGGCGTGACGCCAAAGTATGGAACAAACACGAGAAAGATGAGAAATGCCAGATAGGCGCGGTCGCCGCTGTTCAAAAAGAGCAGTGCCGGCAGTGCCATGAGGGACAGCAGGCCGACAGGATTGATCTTTTTCATGATGAACACCTCCAATTATTCCAAAGCGCCTTTTTGTTCGCGCCATTCGCAGATGGTAAGGGCGATGCTGAAAACGATCACCGAAGTGGCAAAGCTGAGGGCGAAGGCCATTGGTGCTGCCTGTGCCGTGCCGTAGAGGAGGCTGCAGGCAAAGATATAGATAACGAGGGACAGCATGCCGGTAAAGAAGGAAAGTGTAGCCGTTTTGCGCACGTTTTCCAGGAAAAATTCGTCTGGGATGACGCGAAAATAACGCAGATAGTAGAGAAAGCCGAGAAATCCGAACCAGCCTTTGTTGTCGCTCACAAAGCCAAGCACAGCGACCAGTGCCAGCAGCGACAAAAGACCAAGCATGTTGAAGCGTTTCATGATGGAGCACCTCCTGAATAAATGTGGTATATTTCGCTCTTTATGTGGTAAATATACCACATACTTTGCAAGTATGTCAAGAATGGCGTGCAGTCGAAAAGGTGCAGGGCGACCGGGGCTATGGTATAATGGAAAAAAGAACAATCCATATGAAGAGGTGAAGAATGTGGAACAAGTGATTTTTGAGCGCAGCGGCGGAGCGCTGGTGTTTGCCGATGGACGCGCTTCGGCGGAGTTGGCAATGGCGGGCGATGTGCCGCTGCTTTTGGCGCGGCTGGGCGTGATGAAGCCACTGATTGTGAGCGGCGGTGGACTGGCGCGTTCCGGCATTGCAGAGGAAATGGAACATCGCGGCATGCCAGTGGTGCATTTTGATGGCTTTACGCCAAATCCAACGGCAGAGCAGGTGGCTGCTGGTTTGGCCGTGTATCGTGACAACGCGTGCGATGGCATTCTGAGTATTGGCGGCGGCAGTGCGCTGGATGTGGCAAAAGCGATCAAGGCGATGGGCGATACGGATGACAGTGCGTCGCTTTTAGAGCGATTGACCCATCCGGTGCCAATGGCGGTGCCGCACGTGGCGCTGCCAACAACGGCGGGAACGGGCAGTGAATCAACGCATTTTGCGACGATTTACATCGGCGGCAAGAAATATTCGGTGGCTCATGAAACGCTGCTGCCAGAAGTGGCAATTCTTGATCCGGCGCAGTTGGCGACGCTGCCGCAGGCAGAGCGGGCGAGCACCTTCCTGGATGCGCTTTGCCACAGCATCGAATCCTACTGGTCGGTGCGTTCCAGCGAGGAAAGCCGTGCTTACTCGGCGCAGGCCATCAGCATTCTGATGAGCAACGCGGCGGCCTATCTGGCGGCCGATGAAGCGGCGGCTGGCGCGGTGCTGGCCGCGTCGAACTTTGCTGGTCGCGCCATTAATCTAACGACCACCACAGCGGCGCATGCCATGTGTTACCAACTGACGGCGTTCTATGGCTTGCGCCATGGGCATGCGGCAGCGGTTTGTCTGCCAGCGGCGTGGGAATGCCTGCTGCAGGCTGCCAAAAACGATGCCGCACTGAACGAGCGATTGAGTGGTCTGGCACAGCTTTTGAGCGGCAGCAAGGACCCGCAGGCTGGGTTGGACGCTTTTCTGGCCTTGCGCAAGCAGGCCGATCTTGCCAATGATTGGCTGCCGGAAGGTGACAGTGATCTTGGGCTGTTGGCTGGGTCGGTGAATGTGCAGCGCCTGAGCAATTTCCCAGTGGCGCTGACAGAAGAGGACTTAGCTGAAATGTATCGCCGCGCATTTGAAGGTGTGCGATGAAAGCTTTTATTTTTAATTCCGGACGCGGGTCGCGGCTTGGCGCGCTGACCGCTGAGCGTCCAAAGGCGCTGGTGTCGCTGGCAACTGGCGAAACGCTGCTGGCGCGGCAGCTGCGGCTGCTGCATCAAGCAGGTGTGACGGAAGTGGTGATCAGTACAGGCTATCGCGGCGCACAGATTTGCGAAGCGGTGCAGCCGTTTGCGATGCAAGGCATGCGGTTCAACTTTGTGGACAATCCCGATTATGCCACGAGCAACGCCATTGTTTCGCTGGACCGTGCGGCGGCATGCCTGCGCGGTCATGATGTGCTGATGATGCACGGTGATTTGGTGTTTGATGCATCCTGGCTTAAAAAAGTGATGCAGGCACCAGTGCATGATTTGGCGGCGGTCGATGGAACGACACCGCTCAATGCCAAAGACTTTAAAGCACAGGTGAGGGAGGGGCGCATTGCTGCTATTGGTGTGGATTTATTTGGCGACGACTGCGTCAATTTCATGCCGTTTTACAAGCTCAGCGCCCGCGCTCTCGCACTTTGGCTGGATGCTGTGCACGATCGCTGTGCGCATGGCGATACGGCAATCTACGCAGAAACTGCTGCGGCACCAGTGCTGGAAGAAATGAACTTATTTGCGTTGTCCTATGCAGGGCATCTGCTGGCCGAGGTGGATACGCCAGCTGACTTGAAGGCTGTGAATGCACGCCTTTGTTAAGAGCAACAACAACTGACTTTTGAAAGGATGAACCATTATGGCAAAAAGAGATTTTGAAAAACGTCAATACGTCTGCCCAAAATGTGGCTGCACCCGATACGAAAGCGACCGTTTCCAAGCCACTGGCGGTGGTTTTGCAAAAGTGTTTGAAGTTCAAAACAAGCGCTTTGTCACTATTAGCTGTGAAGACTGCGGCTATACAGAGCTGTACAAATCTGAAACTTCTCTCGGCATGAATATTCTCGATCTTTTGGTATAACTGAAAGGAGGGCTGATGATGGATCTTCAAGATGTAATTGTCAATCTGCGTGCTCTGGCCAAACAGGATCCTGCCGTACGCGATCGTTTGCTGGCCACACGTGACGCTGAAAACGCAGAAGAAGTTTTCTGCCAGGTTGCCACAGAGCTGGGTCAGACGATCAGCATCACTGAACTGGCCTTTGCCGGCGAAGCCGACTATGCAGCCATGCGCCGAGCCACCAATGGCGGCGGCGAAAATTCTCCGGTGCTGCGCGGCGAAGATGACTACTACGATCTTTTCATGTGCGAACTTGAAGCCATGAAAAATGCGGACAAGTAAGGACCGCGATAGATAAAAAAATGATTTTCCAGTGATTTTTTTATTTCAAACCACGGAAAGTATGTTATACTATAAGCAACGTATCCTGAAGGAGGAAATAAACAAATGGCAGTAGTTACCATTACCAAAGAAAATTTTGAAGAGGAAGTTATCAAAAGCGACAAGCCTGTACTCCTCGATTTCTGGGCAGCATGGTGCGGACCTTGCCGCATGGTAGGCCCTATCGTGGAACAGATCTCTAACGAACGTGAAGACATCAAGGTTGGTAAGATCAATGTTGACGAACAGACCGAATTGGCTACCGCGTTTCATGTTATGAGTATCCCTACCCTCGTTGCTGTCAAAGACGGGAAGATTGTCAACCAGTCCGTTGGCGTTCAGCCAAAGGCCGACATTCTTGCCTTGCTTGACTAAGTTTTGCAGATGAAGCGCTGGCTTTCTGTTTTGGCAGGAAGCTGGCGTTTTTTTGTGCGCCTGCTATTTCCGTGGATTTTACTTACAATAAACACAGCTGATTGATTAAAAGCAAAAAAGTCTTTTCATTCCCCCATAAATCAGTATAATAAGAATCGAAAGAACGATTTAGCTGCTAAACAGGCAGCCGTTCTCAGAGAGGTGTTACCGATGGAACGAAAAGATATTTACATCACCGCTTATCGCCTCATCAATAAGTACAACGCCAAGACCAAACAGCCCAAAACCTTTGGCACTGCAGAGACTGTCTGCGGTTCCGAAGCGCAGGTGTTGGACGTTGTGGCCCACGAACAGCCGGTTACACCGTCGCAAATTGCGGCACTTTTAGGCATCACCAAAGGCGCCGTGTCGCAGACTTTGGCCAAGATTGAAAAGAAAGCGCTCATCGTGCGCAGTCCATCAAGCGATGGCAATGGGATGGTGACCATTCGGCTGTCACAAGCGGGAGAAGAAATTTTAATAAATTATTATGCATATCGTGATTGTCGGCTTCGCAAAGTGATCGCCGCTGCCCAGGCGCTGCCGCCGGAAAGTGCAGCAGCAGTGCTGCAAATGCTGGAGGCTTTTGAAGAAGCCCTCGATCAATATTGATCGTTATTTATGGTTAAATGGAGGAGTTACCATGTTAAAATTAGAACATATTTCTTACGGCGTTGAGGAGCGCCCAAATATTCTTAACGACGTCAATTTGGAGATTGATGAACCGTTTGTGGCCATCACCGGTCCTAACGGCAGCGGCAAGAGTACCTTGATGAAGGTCATCTGCGGCATCATCAAGCCAACCAGCGGCCGCATCACCTTCAACGGCCAGGATATCACCGACTGGAGCATCACTGATCGTGCCAACCTTGGCATCAGCTATGCCTTCCAGAAACCAGTCGCCTTCAAAGGCCTCAAGGTCATCGATCTTTTGACCCTGGCATCTGGCCGCGGCACCTCCCTTAGTGAAGCCTGCGACTACCTCAGCGAAGTTGGTCTCTGCGCGCGCGATTACATCGATCGTGAACTCAACGACAGCCTTTCCGGCGGTGAAATGAAACGTATCGAAATTGCTATGATGCTCGCTCGCAGCACTGCGCTGTCGCTCTTCGATGAACCAGAAGCCGGCATTGACCTTTGGAGCTTCCAAAGCTTGATCCAGGTCTTTGAAAAGATGAACGAAAAGACCAATGGTAAAATCCTCATCATCAGCCACCAAGAACGTATTCTAAACATTGCCGACCGTATCATCATGATGCAGGATGGCAAAGTGGTGCGCGACGGCAAGCCAGATGATGTGATGCCACACATCATTGGCAGCGGCTGCACAAAGATCATGGACAAATTAGCGAAATAAAGGAGGTTTCGACCATGGATGAAATTCAGAAACGTTTATTAAAAGAAGTTGCCGACCTCGACGCACTGCCAGTCGGGGCATATAATATCCGTGCTGATGGACAGGCTGCAGGCCGCCGTTCCACGGCAAACATTGAAATCGTTCCTCAGAAAGAACGCCAGGGCATTGAGATTCACGTTAAAGACGGCACCGTCAACGAATCCATGCACATTCCTGTTATCATGGAACAGAGCGGTCTCAAAGACCTCGTTTACAACGATTTTTATATTGGTGAAAACTGCAATGTCACCATCGTTGCCGGCTGCGGCATTCATAACTGCGGCGGTGGCGGCGACAGCCAGCACGACGGGATTCATACGTTCTACATTGGTAAAAACTCTAAAGTCAAATACATTGAAAAACACTTTGGTGAAGGTGATGGCCGCGGCAAGCAGATCATGAATCCAACCACCATTCTCCATCTTGAAGAAGGGGCTGAGATGGAAATGGAAACCACGCAGATCGAAGGCATCGACGACACCATCCGCGAAACCAGCGGGGATCTCGCTGAAGGTGCTACCCTCATCATTCATGAAAAGATCCTCACCACTGGCGATCAGGTGGCAAAGACCAATTTCTCTGTGGACCTCAACGGGGAAAATTGCAGCGCCAATGTGGTCAGCCGCAGTGTTGCCAAAGATCAGTCCTTCCAGGAATTCATTTCCCGCATCAACGGCAACACCGAATGCTATGGTCACACCGAATGCGATGCCATCATCATGGATGACGCACATGTCATCGCTTCGCCACAGCTATCGGCCAACAGCGTAGACGCCAGCTTGATCCACGAAGCGGCCATCGGTAAAATTGCCGGTGAACAGCTCATCAAGCTCATGACCCTCGGCCTCACTGAACAAGAAGCTGAAGAACAAATCATCAACGGCTTCCTCAAATAATCTTTCACACACAAAAAAGCCTTTCCGTGTTCGCGGGAAGGCTTTTCGTTTTTCATCATGCAGGATGTGTTACAATAGCCGTAATTAAACACGACGACGAAAGGAAGGGATGCCTCATGGCCTTGTACGCGCTGGGCGATTTGCACCTCAGCTTTCAGGCAGACAAATCGATGGATATGTTTGGCAAAGCCTGGAAACACCACGAACGAAAAATAGAAAAATATGTCAATAAAATTGTCACCCCAGACGACACTCTGGTGCTCACAGGTGACCACTCCTGGGGACGCAAGCTGGAAGAATGCCAAGAAGACCTCGCTTTCATTGAGCGTCTGCCTGGGCGAAAGATCCTTCTGCGCGGCAACCACGACATGTTTTGGGACGCGAAGAAAACGGCACGTCTGAACGATGCTTTCGCGGGACGGCTTTTCTTCCTGCAGAACAATTTCGCCAGCTATCAAGATTATGCCCTTGTTGGCACCAAAGGCTACACCTTTGAAGGGCCATTCTATTTAGATCCATGGGGGCGCATCGTTGGCTGGGACGAGGAAAACGAGCAGCACGCCGAAAAATTGGTGGCGCGTGAGATGGTCCGTTTGCGTGATTCTTTTGAACAGGCAACTGCGGCTGGCTATCGCAAGTTCATCATGTTCCTGCACTATCCGCCAACGAACATTCTTGAGGATGCCTCGCCATTCACCGACATTGCCGAAGAATATGGTGTTGAAACAGTCGTTTATTCTCACTGTCACGGTGCCAAACGCTTCGGCGATAGTCTGCGCGGCACTGTGCGCGGCGTCAACTACATGCTTGTCAGCGGCGACTATCTTGATTTTAAGCCAGCGCTGGTGCTGGTGTGATTTATGAGTTTTGCCAAGACTGCGGCCAGATGTTCAGATAACGACATTCGCTAATTCATTATTTTAATTTAAGGAGGCCCCTGCTTTTCGAATCCTTCATCGAAAAGCAGGGGCCGTTTTTTACACATTTTGCACACCATGTTCATAAATTTTGAAATTTAGATACAATAAAAATATTATCTGTGTTAAAATAGGCATATAGTGCCAAACCATTGCTGAAGCCAGTACATTTAATCAATTCAGCAAGGAGACTGTTAAAGTCGATGCAGCCTGTAGCTGTATCATGGGATGCGTATCCTGGATTTATTGAGCGTTGATAACAGAAAGGAAGCAACAACAATGACGCAACGATGTGACAACAAACGAGAATGCCCTTGCACCTATGACTGCCCGCGCCACGGCAAATGCTGTGAATGTGTCGCACACCACCGCGACCACAACGAAGGGGTTCCTGGTTGTTTCTTTTCCAAGGAAGCCGAGGCCACGTACGACCGCAGCATAGAAGCTCTGGCTAGAGATCATGGCATCATCCAATAAGAAAACAATGCCGTTTCATAGAGTGATGAACGATTGCATAAGGAGGAACCAGCAATGAACGATCGTCAAAAGAACACCATTCAGCCCGAGCTGCCGAATATTGTCGGGCTGTCACACATTTGTATTTTTGTGGACGACATGGAGCAGGCTGTCGACTATTACCGTGACCTTTTGGGCGTGGAGCCGGACCATTGCCTGTCTCACTGGAAAAACGAAGGCTTTTTCAAGGCCGGCGGTTTTGTGGACGAGGCAGCCGATGGTGACGTATCCATTGCCTTTGTCAACGTGCCAGGCACCAGGCTGACCTTGGAGCTGATGCAGTATCACCAGCCGAAAGGACGGACAGAGCCTGTGATTTTTGCTGCCAATGATGTAAGCGGTGCCCGTCATGTGGCTTTGAAAGTGACCAATATCGAAGCGGCGTTTGCGCATATTCAGGCTATGCCGGATACTCGATTGATCAATGAGACCGAAGCTTATCAGGTTTATCAGATCAGCGAAACGCAGCCATCGGACGTTCGCTTCTTTGATCAGGCGCCGGGCGAAACCGACGCGCGCAACATCGAGACCGCCAACATTCTGGGACAGGTGCGCTACTTCTATTTTATTGATCGCTATGGCCTGCAATGGGAGTTTGAGCAGGGGCACACTGATATTGGCGATTGATTGGTGACAAAGCATCGAACCATGGCAGACGTTCTGATTTTCAGATAGTAGCCGCTCAAACGGTCATTCCATATCAAGAAAACGCATCCTGCAAGCGCTCCTTGGTGCTGCCTCGAACCCTGCATGTCAAGGCGCCACCAAGGAGCGCTTTTCATTGTTCAAAAAGATCAGGCTGTCGTTGTATAATGGAGAAAAGAGATGCAGCGAGATAAAGAACAGGAAGTAACGACGATGACAGCGGTGGTGCAGCGCAAACCATGGTGTGGACACATTAGCCGTTAATGTGTCCACAGGCGCCAGGCTTTTAAGAATATATGGGTTTCGTGGTGGCACGCTGCAGCGAGCTGGATGAGCAGAGCAATCCTTATCCGCTCCTGTACATGCGGCGCGGTCAAGAAACAGGAGGGATGACAAAATGACGTACTGTGGATTGGATTGCTGCGGGCAATGCCCCAGAGCAGCAGAATGCGGCGGTTGTGAGGCCACCGGCGGTGAGCCTTTTGGCGGAAGCTGTGTAGCCGCTGAATGGGTCCAGCAGGGCGGCGCAGAGCGCCTGAATCAAGAAAAGCAGCGGCTTATTGCCGAAGTGAATGGAGTCAACGTTCCACATGTGACTATGACAGAAGTGACGCTTTTGAATGGCTTTTATGTGAATCTTGCCTATCCGCTGCCCAATGGAGACACCATCAAGCTCCTGCAGGACCAGCGCGTTTATCTAGGCACGCAGATTACACAGCCAGACAGTGATCGCTTTTATGGCGTTGTGGCCGACGACCAATTCCTTTTGATCAGCAGTTACGGTCCCGGCGGAGAAGCGCCCTGCATTATCTTATATAAGAAACGTTGACATAAAAATGGTCCAGCCTTTCTTTGAGGCAGGGCCATTTTTTTACTGGGTGATGAATAGGCATGAAAAAATCATCAGCTCTGCTGGTGGTAAATAAAATATAAGTACGGAAATTGTCACTTTTGGTGTCGAGGGTATTATGTAGATACAGTTGGGAAATATGAAAATGCGATACGAGAATATATAGACAATCAATTGCAGGAAGATATCATGAATGATCAGCTGAGTTTGAAAGAATTAGAGGACGCCGGGCTGATCCTGTGGGTTCGCCAGGGTGTAGGCGAACCGAACTGTATTTACACGCTGTTCCCCAAACAAGGAGGGCTCCTGTGATGAATGAAATGCTGGAAAAGCACAATCGGGAGTTTGACAAAGGCAAAGCCAGACTGCGGCGGGCGTAACACGAAGAAAAAATACTGGAACACCAGAAAAAACAGCTTATCCGGAAGGAACGGACGCACCGGTTCTGTACCAGAGGGGCTATGCTGGAAAGTTTCCTGATAAGGCCGGAAGTGCTGACGGACGATGATGTGATGGACATTCTGAAACAGGCATTTTCCCAAACTGGCATGAAAGAAGTTGTTGCAGAAAGCGTGAAAGGTCGGGTAGCTGGGAAACCCCTTACGGAGTAAGGGCGCAACTATACACCGGTCGAGCCGGTGCGTTGCGCCCTGCCGGGGGCTTCCTGTGGAAAGCGGATGATTTCCAGCACACTTGCGGTTGCTTCCAACCATCGCGGGGGACGCTACGCTTCCCCTGCGATGGCTTGCGCCAGCTACCCCTTTGTAGACTTGCCGACCAGGAACACCTTGCACTGCAAGCTGTTCCCGTCCAGCAAGTTTACAAAATCATCCTATACTTACCCAGCTGGATGAAGTATAATGAAAACAATGACAAATCGGGAATTTACGGGGGAAAACTAATTGAAAATTAAGAATAAGAAATGGTATATCTCCCTGGGATTTTGGGTGATATTTGAAGCTATAGCAGTAATTCTTTGGCTGACAAAGGACAATCTATTTTATTTGTTTAATTTCTCATATATAGGTACAGTAATAGCTATTGGATTGCTGCTCTTCCAGATAGAATATAAACATGCCAGACGCATAGTTCAACTATTCATCGGCCTATATATGGTCGTTTATCTGGGGCTGATTTGTAACGAGAATATGCAGATAGAGGGCTTTTGGTATTATTTGTTTACAGGGGTATTTGAAGCAGCGACAATACATTATGTAGTTGCAAAAATATTTGGTCCACTGATCTTTGGAAGAGGATGGTGTGGATATGCTTGTTGGACTGCAATGGTTTTGGATTTTCTGCCATACAAGATCCCAATGACTTCTCGCAAAAAGAAATTGGAGAGAATACGCTATTTAACTTTTATTGTATCTTTGGTTTTTGTAGCCTCGCTGTTTTTATTTCAGGTAGGTCATGTTGAACGCATCATGTTCTGGTGTTTCCTGTTTGGAAATATCCTTTATTATGCAATCGGAATTGTTCTTGCTTTTGCATTTAAGGATAACCGAGCGTTTTGTAAATATATCTGCCCAGTCACTGTATTTTTAAAACCTGCAAGCTATTTTTCTTTACTGCGTATCAAATGTGATGAGAAAAAATGTATATCATGCGGAAAGTGTAAAAGTGTGTGTCCCATGGATGTTGATGTAACAGATAATTCGAGAAAACGAAAAAATGGAACAGAATGCATTCTTTGCATGGAATGTGTAAAGAATTGTCCTAAAAAGGCACTGTAAACTCTCAGTTTTCAAATCTTTCCGTCATCGGGCCAGCCTGCCCCGAACTTTTAAAACTGAATAACCAGCCGCCCACCGGCGGCACCACCGAGCAGGAAATCAGAAACGATTTCCTGTTTTTCTTTTGCCCAAAATAAGGTGGCAAACCATCCCCTATCCAATCAACCACAGGAAGGAGGAAGCCGTTATGCCCTGTCCCGCTACGATATAAAAATCGTCCAGCGCAGCAATCGTCAGTCAGCCGTAGCCGCCGCAGCTTACCAGAGCGGCGAACGGTTGTTTTCCGAGCACGACCAGAAGCAGAAATACTATACCGAGAAAAGAGGGATCGTTCACACAGAAATCATGCTGCCGCCTCACGCCACGCAGTCATATGCAGACCGTAACACCTTGTGGAACGCCGCTGAAGCCGTAGAAAAACAATGGAACTCCCAGATTGCTCGCAGGATCGTACTTGCCATACCGAGGAAAATTCTCCCGGAACAGCACGCCGACCTGATCCGGGACTATTGCCGGGAGTTTTTTGTTTCCAAAGGTATGATTGCCGATTTTGCCATTCACGATAGGGGGGACGGAAATCCTTACGTCCACATCCTGCTGACCATGCGGGCAATGGACGAAACCGGCAAATGGCTCCCCAAGAGCCGGAAGGTCTATGACTTTGAAGAGAATGGCGAGCGTATCCGGCTCCCGTCCGGGAACTGGAAAAACTACAAGGAGGACACCGTGGACTGGAACGATCGAAAATAATGAGGAGCGCGTATTGCTGTGGAAATTAGAGAAATTAAAGAGAATAAAAAACGATTTCTCCCTTTATTGCTGTTGGCTGACGAACAAGAAAACATGATAGACCGATACATTGATCGAGGAACGATGTATGTATTGGACGATCATGGGGTTAAATGCGAATGTGTTGTAACCGACGAAGGGAAAGGCGTTCTTGAAATTAAAAACATTGCAACGTATCCAGACTATCAGGGTCAAGGTTACGGTCAAGCGCTCATTGATTTTGTTGCGAAAAAATATAGAGAGGAGTATTCTATACTGCAAGTTGGCACAGGAGATAGTCCAGTGACCAGTTCTTTCTATGAAAAATGTGGATTTGTTCGCTCGCACTGTGTCAAAAACTTCTTTGTTGATCATTATGACCACCCGATTTATGAATGCGGCGTTCAACTTACTACATGCTGAAATGGCCCTGCCTTTCATTGAGGCAGGGCCATTTTTTACTTTGCTGACGCTGTAAGACGGTGAAAATCATCGATCATGGATTGCAGGGTGGTGTTTTCCATGGTGGATTGGACGGCTTCTTCGATTTGGTGGTAAGGCTTCTGCAGCACTTGATGGATGTTTTGTGCCACAGGGCAGGCGCGGCCTTGGCAAGGGTGAATGCCGATCAGCGACGACAGCCCTTTTGGCTCCAAAGCGCTGTAAATTTGGTAAAGGGTGATTTGCGAGGGATCGACACTGAGCTGTGCGCCGCCGATACCGCGTGGCACAGTGATCAGTCCGGCTTTTTTGAGGGCGCTGAGGATGTTGCGAATAAACACAGGGTTGCAGCCGGTGCTTTCAGCGAGAAGTTTGCTGGTGACTTTGGCAACGCCGTTGGCTTCGTGCATGAAGATGAGGCAGTGAACGGCGACAGAGCATTTTGTACTTATATACATGGCGGGTTCCTTTCAAGTGATTTAGCGATTGATGTAATCGTTGACATTACATCCTGGCGATGGTACACTGTTCGCAGGATGTAATAGGATTTGTTACATCGTAAATTGTAACAGTCTTTGCGTGATGTTTCAAGAACGTGAGAATTGAAAACGGCTGAGAAACGAGGGATTGTATGAAAGCTGTTCAGATCAAATGCTATTCACGTTTGGCAATGAATGTCGTTGATTCATGGTATTTTTGGTTGGAACAGGTTGACGAAGCGCTGCAGTTGGCAGCGTATGGACCGACCAATGGCAAGGTGATTCTGCGGCCTTGAACGAACAATATTGCATGGAGGGAGCAAGAACTATGAACGTCTATGAAATCGTATTCAGTCCAACAGGCGGCACCATGAAAACTGCAGACATGGTTGCACAAACGTTGGCCGATGCAGTGACATTGGTGGATTTGAGCGACAGCAAAAAAGATTTTCGCAGTGTGGCATTGAACAAGAACGATGTGGCAGTGATCGCGGTGCCGTCTTATGGCGGTCGTGTGTCGGCAACAGCGGTAGCGCGCTTGGCAAAGTTGAGCGGCAATGGTGCACGTGCCGTGGTGATGGCGGTTTATGGCAACCGTGCCTACGAGGACACCTTGCTGGAATTGCAGGATACAGCGGCGGAAGCGGGTTTTACGGTCATCGCTGCGATTGCCGCAGTGGCCGAGCACTCCATTGCGCATCAATTTGCCACTGGCAGACCAGACGCACAAGATCAGCAACAGCTGGAAACCTTTGCGCAGAGCATCAAAGAGAAACTCGCCAGCGGTGATTTATCCGCGCCGCAAGTACCAGGCAATCGACCTTACAAAACAAGCAGCGTCAGCATGGTGCCAAAGGCAACCAAGGCTTGCGTGAGCTGCGGCCTTTGCGCACAAAAATGCCCTGTTCAAGCCATCGATCGTTTGCATCCACAGAATGTCGATAAAAAAGCCTGCATATCCTGCATGCGCTGCGTTGCCATCTGCCCACACCACGCTCGCCGCCTCCATCCAATCATGCAGGCAGCAGCTGGTCTGACCTTGAAAAAAGCCTGCGCACAGCGCAAAGAAGCAGAATTGTTTATTTGATGATGGTTGGCCCTGCCCTGTGATGAAGGGCAGGGCTTTTTGTAGTGTTTGTGCCTATGCTATAATTAGAGAAAGATCATTGAACAGGGGGATGTTCAGATGCTGCGACAGATTCAATATTTTCAAGCGGTTGTACGCCATAACAGCTTTTCGGAAGCGGCGGAAGAATGTCATATTTCACAATCGGCGATTTCTCAGCAGGTGAAAGCCTTGGAACAAGAGCTAGGGTTTCAGCTGTTGGAGCCCATAATCGTTCCTTCACATTAACGTCGGCAGGCGCGTATTTTTACAAGAAAAGCCTGATTCTTGTGGCTGATTATGCGCAAATGTGCCGAGAAGCAGAGAAAATTGCCCAGGGCGACGAAGCGGTGCTCAAAATCGGTTATTTGAGACGTTACAACGGTCTGCAATTACAGAGTGCCTTGGCAGATTTCGCGGCAGCTTTTCCGCAGGTATCGTTGCAGTTGATGTGCGGTGATCATGAAGAATTGTTTCGCTGGCTGCGTCATGGTGATGCCGATGTGGTATTAAACGATCAGCGGCGGGCTTTCTCGGAGGAATATGTGAATCTGGTTTTGGAGACCAGTGATTTTTGTGTTGAAATTGCGGCGCGTAACATTATGGCTGACGTGTCATCGGTTTCCTTGCAGGAATTGAAAAATTTGCCATGCATCCTTGTTGCCGATTCGTCTCAGCAGGCTGTGGAACAGGCGTATTTTCAGACGGTTGTTGGCTTTCGCGGCACGTTCCTTTTTGCAAATACGTTGGAAGAAGCGCGCCTTTTTGTTGCCAGCGGGCAGGGCTTTTTGCCGGTGACGGAGAAAAGCCTGGCGACGTCAGAGGACACCATTCGGCGTCTGCCGCTTTATCGAAACGATGCGCCGATCCATCAAAAACTGTGCCTGTTTTGGAAAAAAGAGAATTCCGGCTACTATGTGGAGTCGTTTGCGGATTGTTTGAAAGCGCGTTTTACAACATAATAATAAAGGCTGTGTTCCATGCATGATGGGCACAGCCTTTTCGTATTAGCTGAACTTATTTGAAACCGCTGAAACCCGAATTGATTAAGAAACAGGGCGCTTTTACAATAAAAATGATAACAGGAGTTCTGCTTTTAGAAATAGGCATAAACAAGGAGTTGATCTGGGATGGCAGCAGTGGTGGTTTATTATTCACGAGCTGGTGAAAATTATTTTGGTGGGCAATATCGTTATGTGGACAAAGGCAATACTGAGATTGTGGCCGAAAAGATTGCCGCAGCAACGGGTGCATCGATCTTTAAAATTGAACAGGCGGTTCCTTATTCGGACGATTATCAAACCTGCATTCAGCAAGCGCGTGAAGATTTGAAAAAGCAGGCACGCCCTGATTTGGCGGCGTATCCGAAAGACATGGCAGCCGATGAGATTTATCTGGGCTATCCGAACTATTGGGGAGATCTGCCAATGGCTGTGTACACCTTTTTGGAGCATTACAATTGGCACGGGAAAACCATTCATCCATTCTGCACCCATGAAGGCAGCGGCCTAGGCAATACTGTGCAGCGTATTGGTCAAGCTTGTCCTGGTGCAAATGTGACCGAAGGATTGGCGGTCCTTGGTTCACAGGCGGCGCAGAGCGATGGTGCCGTTGCAGCGTGGCTGAATCAATAAAGAAAGGAGACACCTCTCATGAAGAAGAACGTAATGATATGGACAGGCGCCGGGCAGATTGGTATGGCGATTGCTCGGCGTATGGGTTATGGCATGAAGATCGTTGTTGGTGATAAAAAGCTGGAAAACGCGCAAACCATAGCAGAAATCATGAATGCGGCTGGGTTTGACGTGGTGCCAGTGGAAATGGATCTTTCCAACAGAGCTTCCATACAGAACCTTATTACAGAAGCACAAACATACGGTGATATTACCATGATGGTCAATGCGGCAGGCGTATCGCCAAGTCAGGCACCGATTGAAGCCATTTTGAATGTGGATCTTTATGGCACAGCAGTGCTGTTAGAGGAAGTTGGCAAAGTCATTGCGCCTGGCGGTGTTGGCGTGACAATCTCCAGCCAGTCCGGCCACCGTATGCCAGCCTTGACACCAGAAGAAGACGAACAATTGGCATGTACACCAAGCGAAGAACTGCTGGCGCTCGAACTGTTGCAGCCAGAAAACATCACCGATACCCTTCATGCGTACCAGCTGGCCAAACGCTGCAACGAAAAACGCGTCATGGCCGAATCGGTTAAGTGGGGAGCACGTGGTGCACGCATCAATTCCATTTCTCCTGGCATTATTGTGACGCCATTGGCCGTTGATGAATTTAATGGTCCACGCGGCGATTTTTATAAAAACATGTTCGCAAAATGCCCGGCAGGACGCCCTGGCACAGCCGACGAAGTCGCGAATGTGGCAGAATTGCTCATGAGCGATAAAGGAGCATTCATCACTGGTGCGGACTTCCTCATTGATGGCGGAGCCACAGCCTCCTATTTCTATGGCCCGCTCAGACCATAAGCTGGAAGGCGTGCAAATAAAAGAGACGTGCGAAAACGCGCGTCTCTTTTGCTTGCTATTCTTTTAACCGTCGTGGCGAAGTGCCATAGTAGTGCTTAAACGCTTTGTAGAAATTGCTGCTGTTGCTGTAGCCCAGCATGGCAGCAATTTTTTCGATGGAAAGATCGGTGTGATTGAGCAGCAAGTGTGCTTTTCGCATTCTTGATTCAAGCAGAAGCTGAGAAAACGTTTTGCCGGTCTTTTCAGGGAGCAGCCTGGAGATATAGACAGGGTGGTAGCCAAAATGGGCGGCGGTGGATTTTAATGTAACGGAATCGGAATGGTATTCAATATATGCTGTGATCTGATCGACTAATGAACTGTTGGTCGGCAGGTTTTGTCGTTTGTATTCTGAGGAAATGTACATGGCCAGTGACATAATCATGGGCTTTAGGATTTTTTGTGTATCCTCGGTTTTATTGGCGTATTCAAGAACCAGCAATCCGAGCAGCCGCCAGATGGGTGAGGTTGTTGGAATGGGAAAATGGATGCATACATCGGAATAGGCATTTTTCTGCGGCGCTAGAAAAAAGTGCAGCATGGCCGTATCTGCTGACAGCGATGGGAGAAATTCTCGGATGAAGGTTTCTTTTTGAATCAACACCCCGATGATGGTGCAAAGCTGATCGCTGTCGCGTGTTACAGCATAGCCGCTGTAAGGCTGGCCAACATAACAGTCTCCTTCTTTGATGGTGATGCGATTGTCTGGATGAGCGCTGAGCGCCTGATAATCGCCGCTGTAGGCAAAGTGGATAAAGAAAAAATCATGGCGATGGAAAGGTTCTTGGATCTTTGTCCCAGTAAAGACATTGATCATCACTTCTTCTGATTCATCCCCCAGCCAATGCTGCACTGGCTCTTGCTTGCTATAAGCAGACGCGTCGGTGAAATTCCAGTGGAGCAGGTGAAAATCCTGCGCCAATTTTTTCAACGCGTGCAATATTTCCTCATCATGGTACGCATACATAGCTTTTGCCACCTTTCATTGATCAGACACGATGGTTAAATTATACCATATAAAATGTTAACACATGACGCTGTTTTTGATCAGAAAAGCGGGTATGCTATTGTTCAATGAAACGTGATTACGAAAGCAAAAAACAGACTGCTGCAAGAAAAGGAGCGTATGACTCATGATGAAAAATTTGGGCGCGCAAGCGTTTGGCTATGGCTACCCGGTTCCAGTTTTGATGGTTGCAACTTACAATGATGATGGCACGGTGAACGCTATGAATCTGCATGAAGCCATGCGGACAAATGCTGGCGATTTGGCGCTGTGCATTGGACCTTTCAGTAAGACCCACGAAAATGTCGAAAAAAGACGTGCATTCACGATGGCTCTTGTTGGTCAGGAGATGATGGCCGAGATTGACTATCTCGGCAGCGTCAGTGGGCACCATGTTCCGGACAAATTTGAACGAACCGGCTTAAAAGCTGTCAAGAGCGCCTATGTCGACGCTCCTGTTGTCGAAGGCTGTCCCGTGGTCATCGAATGCGAATTGGTTGAAATTGTTACCGGCACGCAGTTTTCTACCGTGTTGGCAAAGATTGTCAACATTGCTGCCGACGACAGCGTATTGAACGCGCAAGGTCAAATTGATGCCCTGAAAACCAATATGCTGCTTTATGATCCCTTCGGCACAGGCTACCTGACCCTTGGTGAGCGTGTGGGTATCCCATGGCGTGAAGGAAAAAAGTTTATGTAACAATGCGGTACTGTTAGCAAAACAAAAGCGATCTGCACCTTATTTGGCGGCAGATCGCTTTTGTTTTGAAAATGGCGAGGATGGCTCGGTTATGTAAGGAATGACCTAATTGTTTCAAAAAATAAGTGTTTAGGATTCTGTTCTCAGGGAAGGCTTTTTGCTACAATGAAGAGACAGTAATGGGTTGGATAATCTATAAACAAAGGAGCGAAATAACACATGATCAATGTACTTTTTGTCTGCCATGGCAATATTTGTCGGTCGGCAATGGCTGAGAATATGTTTCGTCAGATGGTGGAGGAGCGCGGGTTGTCGGATGTGGTGATGGTGGATTCGGCGGCGACGTCTCGGGAGGAGATTGGCAACACGATTTATCCGCCGGCGGAGGCAAAGCTGGTGGAGAAGGGCGTGGAGGTGTGTGACCATCGGGCGCGGCAGTTGGAGGCGGCGGATTATGCGCGCTTTGACTGGCTGGTTGGGATGGATGCAGCGAACCTGCGCAATATGGCGCGGATTTGCGGCGGCGATCCGGACGACAAGATGGTGCGGCTGCTGGAACTTGTCGGTGAATCGCGGGACATTGCAGACCCGTGGTACAGCGGCGATTTTGAGTGTACGTATGAAGATTTGCAGCAAGGGCTTGAGGCGTTGATGGCGCAGGTGGAAGCGGATTGTGCTGATGAGATTTGAACTGGGTTGGCGCGTAGGTTTATTTATCGGCGGCTTGCTATAGGATGAATCTATAGCAAGCCGCAAATTTTTTGTATTAGCCAAGTCTAAAAAAAGCCTATATAATAAGTACAGTAACTACGATAACAGAGGAGACTGACGATGAGTTTATATACACCATTTCGTTTTGACTATGTAGGCAGTTTTTTGCGCCCAGAATCCTTAAAAAAGGCACGTGCTGACCGTGAAGCGGGCCTGATCAGTGCTGACGAATTGAAGGCAGTGGAAGATGCAGCAATCACGGATTTGATTGAGAAGCAGAAGGCTGCTGGTTTTCATGTGATCACCGACGGGGAATTCCGCCGTTCAACCTGGCACTTGGATTTTATGTGGGGCTTTGAAGGTGTTGACCACAAAACCACCGAGAACGGCTTGCAGTTTCACGGGGAAGCAGCAAAGATTGATGATACGTTTTTGACAGGGAAGATTGGTGTTGGCACGCATCCATTTGTGGAGCATTTCAAGTTTGTGAAGCAGTTTGAAGATGCAAACACTGTAGCGAAGCAGACGATTCCTGCACCGGCACAGTTTCTGGAACAGTTCATTATGCCAATGAACATTGAAAGCACCCGCAAGTTCTATGCTGATGACGATTCTTTGGTGGCTGATATTGTGGCTGGTTATAAGCAAGTGATCGCTGATCTGTATGCTGCTGGTTGCCGCAATCTGCAGTTTGATGACTGCACTTGGGGGCTCTTTATCGATGAACGTGCGCATCAGTTCTTTGCGACAGATGATGCTGGTTTGGCACGTTTGAAGGAGCTGTTCCTGACGATCAACAACCTTGCCATCGAAGGCAAGCCAAATGATATGGTGATCAATACACACATCTGCCGCGGCAATTTCCATTCTACCTGGGCTTGCAGCGGTCCTTATGATGGCATTGCGGAATATGTGTTTGCCCGTGAAAATGTGAATGCACTTTATTTGGAATTTGATGATGCACGTTCAGGCAGTTTTGATTGCTTGAAAGAGGTTTCACCGGATAAGAAGGTCGTCATTGGGCTGGTGACCACCAAGTCACCGCAGCTGGAAGACAAGGATGCTGTGATTGCGCGCATTCACGAAGCTGCACAGTATATTCCGCTGGATCGCCTCTATCTCAGTCCTCAGTGTGGGTTTGCATCCTGTGAAATTGGCAATAAGCTGACGGAAGAAGAACAGTGGAAGCAGCTCGCACTGGTCAAAGAAATCGCCGAAGAAGTGTGGGGCTGAAACATTGACAGCAATGAATCAAAAACGGCATGGGTTTGACGCCATGCCGTTTTTTGTGTTCTTTTGATGAAAAAAGCCTGCCGATTGGCAGGCTTTTTGCGATTAACGTCGTGTGAAGACGACGCTTTCTGTAAGGTTGTTGGAGCCGGTGACGGCGCGTACGTCATAGCCGATGACTTCGGCAACGAAGCGAATTGGCACCATGGTGCGGCCGTCGCTGTTGATGTACGGCGCGGCATCCATTTGGTAGACGGTGCCATCAACGGCATAGTGGTTGTAGCCGACGGTCATCGTCAGGACGCTGTCGTCAAAGTGGGTGGTGATGGTGCGCACGGCATTGTCGTATTCGATGCGGGCACCGAGCAGTTCACCAATGGCACGGTATGGCACGTAGGTGCGGCCGTTGCGGATGACGGCGGCAGTGTCAATTTCCATGGTGCGGCCATCAACATCAATGATGTTCGAGCCGATGTCGAAGCGCACGCGTTCTGGACGGTATTCGTAAGCCGAAAGCGGAATGACAACTGGCGCGTCGTTGACGTCGCAGCGCAGCTGCAAGGTGCTGTTGTCCGATACAAGACCACTGACGGTGAAACGAGCGATGCCGTTTTCATTGGTGCGCACAAGCACATTGGAAACGGTCACATTGTTGGATGTGGTGTTGATGTAGATTGGTACATCTGCCCCAACGGAGAGCCCATTGTCGCGCAGCAGGGCCAATTGCACTTCGGTGGTGGTGGCGCCGCTGGAATCAATGGAGATTGGGGTGGTCAAGGTTTGGTTGCGCGGACCAGTGATTAAGAAGGAATCCACGCTGATGCCGCGGATTTTGGTTGAAACGACCATCATGGCGACGTCAGAGGCCGGTGTGGCGTTGACGGTGATGGTGCGTTCGGCTTCGCTGCTGCCGGTGAGTTCGTATGGCCAGTAGTCGCTGACGGCATTGGGGTCAATGGAGCCGGTCGGCATATAGAGCGCATGCAATTTGTAGGGCCCCTTTTCGGCCAGCTTCAAATTAAAACGCTGTGTTTGGATGAGTGCAGCGGCATCCATAATCAACACGCCCTGACGGCTGGTTTGATGCATGTAAACGTTGTCGCCCAGGGAAAGCTCCACAAGATCCAGGCCGTCGCTGATGCGGTTGCTGGCATCGGTGGCCCAGAGATAGACTTTGCCCGCAGGTGCGCTGGTCAGGTTGCTGCCAGAGGCGTCGCGTAATGTGATGCTGACGCTGAAGCTCTGGTAAGGATCAACAGTGGTGCTGCTGGAGCCCGTAGTGATGATCGATTGAGAGGGCGAAGCATCGGCTGCCATGGCGTCGCTTGTGCACCAGGCGCCGCCAGCTAAAAAGAGCAGGGTCAGCGCCAAAAGCTGTATCAATCGTTTGTGCATGATTATACCTCCTTTTTTGTAGGTTTAAGTCTATTGTAACAAATCCAGTGATGCATTGTACAACAATAAAATGACAAACGGACCATTTTCGTCACCGAAAATGGTCCGTTTATGTTTTAACTGATCTGTTGAATGAACAGAATGGTTTTGCTTGGATTCAGTGCACTGCTGCCGTATCCGCTGATCGAGAAGGAGTGATCGTTGATGGCATAGGTGCCAGCAAAATAACCTTCGTCACTGCCATAGAAATTGAAACCGCTTTGGTTGGCTGGCGCAGTGCCTACTTCCAGGGCAATGCCAAGGACGGCAGAGAGATCGTTGACGCTCATGGTATCTGGAGCGTTTTTGATGACAAAACCAAGATCGGCCCATACCACACCGGTAGCAACAGCGGTGGTTGATGGGAAGGTTGGCATGTCTGGAATTTCAACCTTGTATTCAGTGGTTTCATCTTCTTTGTTATTGTTGTTTTGATTCTGGGTCGTGTTGTTATTATTGTTGTTGTTGCTTCCGGTTGACCCATCGGTTGTGGTACTGCCAGTGTTGTCGTTATTGCCGGTGTCTGTGGTGCCACCGCTTGGTGTTGTAGAATCGGTGTATGGTACGGTGTTGCTTTGTGTCAGTCGTGACACTGAATAGCTTGCAGTGTTGGTGCTGAGAGGCTTCACGGTATATTCACCGCTGCTCTTGGCAGACAGAGGCACTGTTTCCCCTTCGAACTGAACGGCAAAATTACCGCCATCACCACGGAAGATGATGTATTGATTGTCGCCAATGACACTCAACGCACCAGGCCCGTAGGTGCCAGCCAATTCTGCATAAGTTTTGCCGACGATGTTAAAGGCATCGGTGTTGACGCTCATGCTTTCAGCCATGGTTCCGTCTTGGCCGACGCGGCCTGCCGTATAGCCGGATTCAAACACAGGGTCGGTGATCAAACCACCAGAACTGTCGCTGCTTGATGCCAACTGAATATGATCGGCATCGGTGAGCACAAAGTTGTACACGTTGCCTTTTTCATCTTTATAGACATATTGGTTGTCTTTGAAATCGAGCTGGTACACCTTTTTGCCAATGGTCCAGCGATAGCGCGCAGTGCCAATCTTTTCGATGACGCTGCCGGTGTTGTAGTGACGCCAGTGGCCAACGATGGTGTCTTCTGCGAGACTGGTATCTGGTGCGACGGTATCAGCATTCTTGACTTGTTCAGAAGGATCCGTCGGAGGTGTGGTGTCAAACACATCGGTGAAAAGATAAATGGCGGCGACAGCGGCCAGAATGATGCCAATGATCAGCGAAACAGCTGTTAAGATTTTTTTTCGGCGGTCTTGGCCATCGGTGCTTTCGCGCAGAGCGTTGTCGTCCGCAAGCTCATCATCTTCCATCAGAAATGCTGGTGGTTTTGGCAATGTATGGTCAGACTGTTCGTCGGTGTCTGGATTTTCTGTATCAGTGGTCAAATCTGTTTCAGTGGATTCGGCCGATGGTTCGTCCGTTTCAGGTGTCGCTGGCGCGTCTGCTGCAGCGTTTTCGTTGGACTCGGCCTGTTCGGCGTCATCTAAGGCTTTTTCCAGTGCGTCTACTGCGGCTTCTTTATTGTCATCATCGGACGTTGATTCAGACGGCGTCTCATGTAATTCTGATAATGGCGGCATGACGCGTGTCAGATCGCTGGCGTCCTGGTCCAGCGGCTTGCCGCATTTGCCACAGAAACGTCCTTCCTGATTGTCGGCATGACAATGAGGACATTGCATAAAATCATCTCCCTTGCAGAAGAAAATCTAAATAGAATAGTTGCTATCATTATCACAAAAAAAGCCGCATCACGCAAGGCTTTCGTGTTTGGATATGGTAAAAAACCGTTGCGTTTGAGCTTCCTATGACGGCGTGTTATACTGGTGACAATCAATTATTTAAAGAAGGAAGGAATCTTTCATGGAAGAAAACAAAACCCCAATGTCCTGTGTTGATTGCCATGTGATCAATTGCCGCCGTGGTGAAGAAGAAAAATATCCAGACTTCTGCCTTACCACCCATGTTCCGGAAGAAGTGCAGGAACACGCTATGGCCTTGCTTCGTGAGCCGGAGAACAATCGCATCGCTGTTGCAGCAGCAGAAGTTGAAACGGAAGGTTATTGCAAACGCACCCGCGTTGAAGAGGTGATTCAGTTTGCACGCAAAATTGGTGCAAAAAAACTCGGCATTGCTACCTGTGCCGGTCTTGCTGAGGAATCGCGCATTCTGGCTAAAATCCTGCGCACCAATGGCTTTGAAGTGTATGGTGCAGTCTGCAAAGTGGGCGCTCATCCAAAAGTATCGATCGGCATTCCAAAAGAATGTGAAGTCACTGGCGTTAACATGTGTAATCCTGTGCTGCAAGCTCTCTCTCTCAATGAAGCCCACACAGATCTCAATCTTCTCATGGGACTGTGCGTTGGGCATGACAGCTTGTTTATCAAGTACTCTGATGCGCTCGTAACAAGTGTTGTGACGAAAGACCGCGTACTTGGTCACAACCCATGCGTTGCTTTGTATCAGGCAGATAAATATTATAAACGCCTGCAGGAAAAACAAGACTGAGGAGGCGCGTGTGATGCCATTCAAAACGGCCACCATGGACGATTTTGACATCGCCTTTGATTATATTGAAAAACTTTGGACGTACAACACCTATGAGCGCGAAGCCATTCGTAAGGTTTATGCTGAGATACTGGCCGACGACAACAGTTTTGCCTTTTTTCTCGTTGATGACGCAGGCAAAACCCATGGCTTTTGCCACGGCGCCTACTTCAACACCTTTTGGCTCTCCGGTATGACCTGCTATCTGTCCAGCTTGATCGTCAACGAGAGCGAGCGCGGCCAGGGCTATGGAACCATGCTCATGGATCACGCCCGCGATCTTGCCAAAGCGCGCGGCTGCAAAGGCATCGTCCTCGACAGCGGCATGCCACGCACCGAGGCCCACGCTTTCTATGAACATTACGGTTTTGACAAAAGCTGCTATGGCTTTGACTATTATTTGAAGGCATGAAGAAACGGCACCACGCAATCTGCGTGGTGCCGTTTCTTTACGTGTCCTGCCGTAGAATGTCTAAATATTCCTCATAGGCGAATACACGATTGCGTGCAGCATTTGTTGTTTCGTGAAGGATTCCAAGCTCTTGCAGCTTTTTGACTGCGTGAGCGACCGTGTTATAACTGAGAGCAAGGTCGGCAGCGGTATGCTTGATATCAATGATGGGATGTTCTTCGATATAGGTGAAAAGTCGGCGGATGTTGTCCTGCTTTCGCTTTGAGACAGGGAGCTTTTCTGCATTGATGTTGTGCAGCTCCGAAAGGTTCCAGATGGTTTCTGTTGCGTCGATGGCAGCCGCGTTGACAGCCTCCAGAAAAAATCGCACCCATTGTTCATAATTGCCGCTGCGGCGTACTTCGCTGATGCGGTCGTAATACTCGCGTTGATTCTTTTTCAGAAAGTAGGAAACATAGATAACCGGTTTTGTCAGCAACGATTTTTCAATGAAGTAGAGCAAGATCAACAGCCGGCCGATGCGGCCGTTGCCATCCGGAAAGGGATGAATCGTTTCAAATTGGTAATGGATGAGCGCGGCGTCAATCAATGGCGGGTAGGGAGAATCTTCGTGGATATACTGCTCCAGCTCGTTGAGCGCAGTGGTTATGTCTTCGACGTTTGGTGGAATGTAGCGGGCGTCTTTGAGGGAACAGCCTGCAGCGCCAATCCAGTTTTGGCTGCGGCGAAATTCGCCGGGGTTCTTTTTTTCGCCGCGAACGCCAGTCATCAACACAGCGTGGGTTTCGCGCAGCAGTTGATTGCAAAGCGGCAGTGTACGCATTTGCTCGAGCGCAAATTGGGTTGCTTTCACATAATTGATGACTTCCCCCACATCGGGGTTGACAGTTGCGTTCAATTCTGGGTCCAGAATGTCTTCCAAGGTGCATGGTGTGCCTTCGATTTGTGATGAGAGCAGCGCTTCCTTGCGCATATACATGGAGCTGAACCGATCGGTGCTGGGAATGAGCAGGGAAAAGCGCGCCAGATTGGTCAGCTGCCGGCTTGTTTCAATGAGCAGTCGCCGCATCTCGTCATCAATTTTTAATTCTGGCTCAAGGGGCAGTGGTGCCGGGCGAAAAGACCAATAAGCAGCGTCTCCGCTGAGATTTTGAACGAGTGTTCCAGCTCTTGTCATGAAAAACATCCCCTTTAAAATTGAAATAATAAGGCCATGGTACGTTCCTTATTTCAGAAAGTCAAGGATATTTTGAAATAATATACTATCGATGGCATGCTTATTTCAAACGATGCTATTAAAAACGGCACCACGCAAATTGCGTGGTGCCGTTTGTTGGTTTTGTGTGTTCTTTACGCCAGCTTAGCGTTGAGGCGTTCGGCGATGGCGTCAAGGAATTCTTCGCTGTTGACAGCGTGTTTGTTTTCGATGGTGGACAGGCCCATGAGGTCTTTGGTCATGGTGCCGCTTTCGATGGTTTCGATGGTGGCTGCTTCGAGCGCGTCAGCGAAACGTTCGAGGTCGGCGATGCCGTCTTTTTCGCCGCGTTTGCGCAGCGCACCGCTCCATGCGAAGATGGTGGCAACAGAGTTGGTTGAGGTCTGTTCGCCTTTGAGGTGTTTGTAGTAGTGGCGCTGTACGGTGCCGTGAGCAGCTTCGTATTCGTAGTAGCCTTGTGGGGATACGAGCACGCTGGTCATCATAGCAAGGCTGCCGAATGCGGTGGCAACGAGGTCGCTCATGACGTCGCCGTCATAGTTCTTGCAAGCCCAGATGAAGCCGCCTTCGCTGCGAACAACGCGGGCAACAGCGTCGTCGATGAGGGTGTAGAAATAGGTGATGCCGGCTTCTTCGAAGCGGTCTTTATAGTCGCGGTCAAAGATTTCCTGGAAAATATCTTTGAAGCGATGGTCATAGATTTTGGAGATGGTGTCTTTGGTTGCAAACCAAACGTCCTGCTTGGTGTCAAGTGCGTAGGTGAAGACAGCGTTGGCGAAGCTGGCGATGGAAGCATCGCGGTTGTGCATGCCCTGGATGACGCCTGGTTCGGTGAAGGTGAAGATTTCTTTTTCTTCGGTGCGGCCGTCTTCGTAAGCCACTTTCAGGCTGGCGGTTGCTGGGCCGTCAACGCGCAGTTCGCTGTTTTTGTAAACGTCACCGTAAGCATGACGGGCAACGGTGATTGGTGCTTTCCAGGTGCGAACGAATGGATGAATGCCGTTGACGAGGATTGGCGCACGGAATACGGTGCCGTCGAGCAGCGCACGGATGGTGCCGTTTGGACTCTTCCACATTTCTTTGAGGTTGTATTCTTCAACGCGGGCTGCGTTTGGGGTGATGGTTGCGCATTTCACGCCGACGCCGTATTTTTTGATGGCTTCGGCAGCGTCAACTGTTACCTGATCGTTGGTGGCATCGCGATGTTCAAGACCGAGGTCATAGTATTCGCTCTTGAGGTCTACATAAGGGAGGATCAGTTTTTCTTTGATCCAAGCCCAAAGGATGCGTGTCATTTCGTCGCCGTCCATTTCAACGAGCGGCGTGGTCATTTTGATTTTTTCCATCGATGAAAGACTCCTTTTATCATTTTTCATGTTTTCGTTTTTTATTTTACTTTAATTTGCCTGCGTTGCGCAACAAGTCTTTCATTATTTTTGAAAGGTGTTATAATCAAGGGGAAAGCAAGGGAAACACCTGATTTTACAAGGAGAATGATAACAATATGAAAAATCGTTCGAAGTTTGTCGCGATCTGTCTGTCGGCAGCACTTCTGACCATGAGCACCATGCCGGGTCTCGCTGAAGAAAATGCCGATCCGATCAATCCGCCGGAAGTCACTGAACCTTCCGAGGATACACCGGTGACACCAGAAAATCCTTCTGTAACAGAAGACACAGAAGTTACGACCACGACGCCTGCTTATAACGACAGTCATCAGGAGGCCGATGGCACGACGGTGATCAGCGGCATTTTGTTGGTTAATAAAGAACATCCACTGCCAGCCGATTATGCACCGGATTATACCAATGGTGCTGGTCAGAGCACAAGCCTGCAAGGCGATGCGGAAGCTGCCGCAGAAGCATTCCTGGCAGCGGCCAATGCACAAGGCAACAGCATGTATATTTTGTCCGGCTATCGCAGCTATGATGTACAGGCATCTCTGTTTGCCAATTATGCAGCAGCCCATGGTGAAGACAAAGCCAATACGTTTTCTGCGCGTGCTGGTCAGAGTGAGCACCAGACAGGCCTGGCCTTTGATGTGGGCGATGCAGCACACAGTGGGTACAATTTACAGACCTCTATCGACCAATTTCCAGGGGTACAGTGGATGATGCAGCATTGTGCAGAGTATGGCTTCATTCTGCGTTATCCTGAAGGCAAGGAAAAAATCACTGGTTATCAGTATGAACCATGGCATTTCCGCTATGTTGGCGTGGAAGCAGCAACGGCCATTATGTCCAGTGGATTAACATTGGAAGAATATCTTGGTGTGGCGCAGACGGACGCATCTGCTGGACGGCAGACCGCCATCGGCCGTAGCGACAATTCTGTGCGAATTGATGGAAAGTATTCTAAAGTAGCCAGCTATAATATTGGCGGCAATAACTATTTCCGCCTGAGAGATTTGGCAACGATTCTTTCTGGTACAGAAGCGGAATTTGATGTGGGGTACAATGATGAAAAACGGCTCATCACCATTTCCTCAAAAACAGCACTGTCAGGGACGCCAACCCTGATTCAGCTGGATTCCAACGATGTTGCTCTGCCAAACGAAATGACCGTGATGGTTGATGGACTCTATTTGGCGCCAACCGCCTATAATATTGATGGATTCACTTATTTTAAACTGCGTGACATTGGCCAGATTCTTGACTTTGGCGTTGATTGGGATGCCGATGCGCAGAGCATGGTCATCACAACAGATGGCGATGCCATCATCAACAGTTTGATGGCACCAGTGACCATTGCAAAGTGATGGGATAGAAAAGGAGGATTTCTATGTTTGAAATTGATAGCATTGCCAGCGAACTGGAAACCATTTTGAACGAGATGGTGGAACGTCAGGCACCGCAGGATGATGATATTTTTGTCATTGGCTGCAGCACCAGCGAAGTCTGCGGCAAGCGCATTGGCAAAGCTGGCAGCCCTGATGTGGCAGCAGCGCTGTTCCCGGTGCTCCGCCGTTTTGCACAGGAACACAACCTGCATCTTGCTTTTCAGTGCTGTGAGCATCTCAACCGCAGCCTTGTTGTGGAACGTGAAACCATGCGACGCTTCGGCCTGACTGAAGTTTGTGCAGTGCCTCATGTACGTGCAGGCGGCTCCATGGCAAGCCACGCGTATCGCCATTTTACCAATCCTGTTCTGGTGGAAGGCATCAAGGCTGGCTATGGATTGGACATTGGCGAGACCATGATCGGCATGCACATGCGTCCAGTGGCAGTGCCAATGCGCCTGGCGCATCGCAGCATTGGTGATGCGCGTGCCAACCCAAGTTTCTCACGTCCACGTCTTGTCGGAGGCATTCGTGCGCGCTACACGCTTGAAGATGCCGACCATTTCGGCGAGGAACAACATTAAACAAATGAAGCATCAGGATGATTCATCATTCTGGTGCTTTTTTTCATTTATGAAAGAAATGATTTTCCATCCATGGCAAAGTATAGTATGATAGAATAAATACCTAACACATTGATGGTTTGTTATGAAAAGGAGGTACTTATGTCTTTTTATCCACCAAATGTATTACCGCGTGTTGAATTGAAGTTCAAAGCAAAGTCGCTCTTACGCGGCAATTGGATGATCTTGATTGCAGTCACCTTATTGTATCTGCTGCTGACGGGGTTCCAGTTTACTTACAATTATGGCGGTACGACGGAGACTGGACCATCGCTGCTTTCTGGGCAGGCGTATAACACCATGGATTATTTTCAGCTTTATTTCCAGTATTCCATGTCATCTTTGGGCACGGCTGTTGGCAATATTGGCATTGAAAATATTGTTTTGGGCGTCGTATTGGCCATTGTTTCTGCGCTGCTTATTGACGGGATATTGACATATTGTTACAACGCCTGGTTTGTTACGCTGACGGAGATTGGCGATAGCCGCCGATTGACCTTTGACGATTTTGTGAGCCATTTTAGTAATGCGGTGACAGCGCTGCTTGCTTATCTGTGGCAGCAGCTGTGGCTGATTATTTGGGGGCTTCTTACCATTCCTGGCTTTTTGCTGGTTGTGGCCAGTGCGTTTACCTACACTTCAAATTCGACAGCTTTGCTGACAGATGTAGCTACAGGAACGGCAGCCTTTGCCATAGTGGGCGGAAGTTTATTGTATCTCGCGGGCATGATCGCTGCATACATTGCGACCTTACGCTACAAATTTATCTATCAGATTATTGCAGACGGTCGCGGCAAAGTCGGTCCACGTCAGGCGCTGCGTTATTCCTGCGCGATTACGAAGGGCCATCTCAAAGAACTTTTCGTGCTTGAACTGTCGTTCATCCCATGGTATTTTGCTGGCGCGATCACCTTTGGCTTGGCGTTTTTCTATCTTTTTCCATATCTGTCGACGACCATGGCGTTGAGCTATCGTTGGCTGCGTGATCAGGCTTTCCAAGATGGACGCTTGGACCCAGCGGCGCTCGGTTATGTGAAAGCTGGCAGTGCACAAGCTGCCAGTGGTAACACCATCGATATTTGAAGGGGAGAACGCCTATGAGTGAACAGCAACCAGTCTATACACGTGTGGAAGAAGCCTCATCTGTTGAAAGTGGTGAGCAGCAGCCGTCAAAGCGTCCTCGCAGCAAATGGGTGGCGCTTTGTGTGAGCATTGGCATTCTGGTGGTCATCGCATTGATTGCATTCTTTGGCTTGGATGGCAGTGGCGGTGTGGCAGCGCAACGCAATGCCAACAACGTGGAAGTGATTGACATCAGCGGCACCATCGAAGAAGCTGGCGATACGTACAACCAGGATTTTATTGAAAAGCGCATTGCCACAGCGAAAAATGATCCAAATAACATTGCAATCATGCTGCTGATCAATTCCACCGGCGGTGCGGTGTATGAAAGCGATGAGACCTATCTCAAGCTGATGGATTATAAAGAAGAAACAGGGCGCCCGATTTACGCTTACTGTGAAGATTATTGCGCGTCTGGCGGCTATTACATTGCTTCTGCTGCTGACGAAATTGTTGCCAATCGCAACAGCTTTGTTGGCTCTATTGGTGTCATTTGCGGGCAAATTGTTGATGCCAGCGAATTGCTCAATAAACTTGGCATTGACATCACTACTGTGCACAGCGGCGCCAACAAGCTGATGGGCAGTTCTTATGAACCGCCAACAGAGGAGCAGATTGCTATTTACCAAACGCTTTCTGATGAAATTTACGAGCGCTTTGTGGGCATTGTTGCCGACAGCCGCGGCATGAGCGTGGATACGGTGAAAACGCTGGCCGATGGCCGTATATACAGCGCCAGCCAGAGCAAGAACAACGGCTTGATCGACAACATTATGACACAAGATGAATTTGATGAACATCTGCGTGAATTGCTTGGCGATGATATTACGTTTTATCATGAAACGTATCAGCAGAGCGGCGTGAGCAAGCTGTTTAATCTGGCCTCTAACGCAATCAGCGCTGTGCGCGCTGGTTCCAGCGAGCTGTCAGCGAGCTTGGAAGCGTTGGACGAGCTGACTTACAACGAACCGATGCTGATCTATCAACCATAAAGCGTATTGCCAGTAGACGCGGAGCTGCTTTCATAGACTGTCGTCGTGATTGTACATCTGTTAAGGAGTGAGTGGCGATGAAACAATTATGGAAGATGTGTTTGGTTGTTGCTCTTATTATTGTGACTGGATTGATTGGTTATGGATGGACGACGGGGGAAGAAGAGCAGCTGTTAAAAGAACCGCCGCGTCTTGTTGTGCATTGTGGCATGTATAGCGTCAAAGCAGGCAATGGGCCCCATGAGTGGCATGCTGACGTTGTTGAGGGGAAAATCGATGTTGGAAGCACAGCGATCCGTGGGGAAAACGACAGAGACTACGAGAAATCCATTCTGACACCTCTTAGGCTGTCGGAAGAAGATTTAAAAAATGATACCATGATAGCCACTTTGGATTTTGATGGCGCGCAGCCAGATGCGGTGACGGTTTGTTACTGGCCGCAGGATGCATACTGGCAGTATGAGGACGTTGATCAACGTGCAACGTCCATTCCGATCGCTTCGACAGAAGCGGACGGTGATGGCGAAAACACCTATGCTTTTCCGCTTGTTGAAACCGGTGGCCTGTATGAAGTCACTGCGGAATGGACGAGCCACGATCGTTACGGCGGCACGGCTTCCTATGCTTTTTACACGGAAGCTTAGTGGAACTCTGTATTGGCAAGGCCTGTAACAAAAACATCCGTCTGATGAGTTGTCAGGCGGATGTTTTTTTATAGAAGCGTGTAACGAGAGTGGTGGTTTTGGTGCTTTATGAAGTAGAGAAAGGGGAGGACAGCGATGAAGAAATATTTATTGTTAAGTGTGGCACTTGCTCTGTTGGCGCTGGCGCTGATTGGCTGCGGTCCTTCGAAGGAGCAGGCTGGTTTGGGCAGCGAGCCGCCGGTGTTGGTTGTTCACTGTGGAGAAAACAGTGTGAAGGCCTTGCGCGGCACCTACAGCTGGTCCTATGTGCAGAATGGGCAAGGGGTTGGTGTGGCTGCGGACAGCGTGCATCCGCTGGAGGCCAAGGACAGTATGTCGCCGCTGGAGGTGGTGCGTGACGATGATTCAGCGGTGGTGCATCTTGAGTTTGAGGTAGTGCCAGACAGCGTGTCGGCGTGCGCCTGGGATACGGCGCTGTGGAATAAGACCGATGTTGAGGCGCAAGCGGTGGATGTTGCAGTGGACGATGAGCAGGCGCTGACGCTTTTGCCGTACGACGCGATGTATTCGGTGACGGCAACATGGGATCAAGAAAATGGCTGCGGCGGCACAGCTTACTACAGCTTTTACACGGATTCTGTGACGACTGAGCAATAAGGGCGTAGCATCTATCAGTCTTCGTTATACATTGATCGGCGCTTGACTTTAAGCGTCAGGAATAATAAAATTAAACTAGCTATGAAAGGGCTTGTCAGTGATGTTCTATACAGAGAGCCGGTGGTTGGTGCGAACCGGATGGAAGCAGCTGATTGTCCACCCTGGAGCGTTGGTGTAATGGCCACGGCTGGCAGCCGTTATCTGCCTTTTGAGTGATGACCATTGTCATAATCTGGGTGGCACCGCGGAAAAATACTCCGTCCCTGTTTTTAGGGACGGTTTTTTTATTTTACGAAAGGAGGAATGACCGTGAAAATCATTTTGGAAGAGCGTCTCTGTGATGAAGCCATGGAAAAGCTGGCTGCTGCTGGCGCTGACGTGGCTGTAGATACGGAATTAACCGATGCAGCATCGGCAGATGCTGTGATTTTGACAGGACAGGCGACATTGCCGGAAGCAATGTATGAGAAGACGGCGGCGGTGCGCGTCATTGGCTGCCTGGGGCCGGACAATGAAAATTTTGATCGTGCGCGTGCTACCCGTTCTGGCTTAATGCTGCTCGAGCCGCGTTATGGTGAAGCGGCATCTGTGGCAGACTATGCCCTCTACCTCATTCTTTCAATGGCACGTGAACGCAAGGATGGTGGTGCCATTGAGCTGAAAGACAAGACCATCGGCTTCTTGGGATTTCCGCCTTTGGCTGGCGAGATTGCCAAACGTGCACAGGGGTTTGGCATGAAGATGCTGTGCTACGATCCAAACTTGAATCGCGGCCGTGCAATGTTGTATCATTGCGAGAGCACCAGTCTCGTGGATCTTTTTGTGCGCAGTGATTTTATTATATTGTTGTCCCTGCCGTTGGCTTGGAATGAGGGTTTGGTCGGCAAAGATGAAATTCAGCTCATGAAAAAAGGCGCTGGTCTCATTTGCCTGACCGATCCGCAAATCTTCCGTTGGGAGGAATTGGTACGGGCGTTGGATTGGGGCTATCTGGAGTATTTTGCCATCGATCTGCCTGCGGGCCAGGAGGCGTTGGTGAAAGAGGTGGCGCCTTATGGACGTGTGACGGTGGCAGAAGCTGCCAATACCCGAGAAGCGCGCATTGGCAATCAGGTTGAGATGGCGCAGGATGTGGTGGCGGCTCTGTCTGGTGCGCAAGTGGATACGGCAACCAATATTGCTCGTGTACACAATGCCAATCTCAAAGAAGGCAGCAGCTGGTGTGCCCTTGGGCATCTGCTCGGTGTTTTTATGGGGCAGCGCTTGTCGGCATTGCCAGAAACGTTGCTGATTGAGGAAAGCGGTGTGCTTCCGGTCACAGAAAGTGATGCCATTGTGGCGTCGGTGCTTGCAGGATTGGCGGAAGGCCTTGGTGCCGTTAAGATCAATTCTGTCAACAGTCACCTTTGGGCAGATGCGCAGGGATTGCGTGTGGTGCTCAAGAAAAACGACGGCGTGCAGAATGAACAGCTGCGACTGTCGGTGGAAACGCCAAGCAGTCACCTGCAAGTGGCTGGCGACCGTGCCGGTGGTGAGGACAACATCATCCAGGTGGATGACTATTATTTCCGAGGTCATCCGCACGAACATGTGCTCTTGGTGCCGCACATCAATCGCCCTGGCTTGATTGGTCAGGTGGGCACCCTCCTGGGTGAAAAAGACGTTAACATTGCCGAAATGGTGCTGGGCTACAAACACCAGGACCGCACGACAGCCCTGATGTGGATGCAGATTGAGCAGCCGCTGGATCGCTCCATCAGTGAGGAAAGCCGTAAACTTGCCAGTGTGTTAAGTATGGAATATATTCATTTACCAATTACAGAGTCATTTAATTTTTAGGAGGAAACATCAATGTTAGACATCAAACTTATGCGTCGTGAACCAGAACGTGTTGCCAAGGCTGTTGGCCGCCGCGGCAAAGAAATTGATATGAAGCCATTCCTTGAAGCCGATGAAAAGCATCGCGAAGTCATCGCCCAGATCGAGGAATTGCAGAGCCAGCGCAATGCCAAGAGTAAAGAAGTCGGCCAGCGCAAGCGCAATGGCGAAAGCGCCGACGATCTCATGGCTGAAGTGTCTGCCATCAATGAAAAAATCAAAGCCCTTGATGAAACCAAGGATACTTTGGAAGCACAGGTTCGTAAATTTGTGGTCAGCATTCCTAACATGCCAGACGACAGCATTCCAGACGGCGGCGAAGACGATTACCGCGTTGAACGCAACTGGGGTGAACCTCGTCAGTTCGATTTTGAACCAAAGGCACATTGGGATCTTGGCGTTGATCTTGGCATTCTCGATTTTGACCGTGCTGCAAAGGTTACCGGCAGCCGTTTCACTTTCTACAAAGGCCTGGCTGCGCGTTTGGAACGTGCCATCATTGCATTCATGATTGATATGCACACCGATAAGCATGGTTACACCGAATTGATCCCACCATACATGACCAACAGCGCGTCTGATTTTGGGACTGGCCAGCTGCCAAAGTTCGCTGAAGATATGTTCCATCTTGAAAATACCGACTATTATCTGATTCCTACCGCTGAAGTACCAGTTACCAACTATCATCGTGACGAAATCCTCAGCGAAAAGGATTTGCCTGTTAAATATTGTGCATTCAGCCCATGTTTCCGCAGTGAAGCTGGTTCTGCAGGCCGTGATACCCGCGGTATCATCCGTCAGCATCAGTTCCACAAAGTTGAAATGGTAAAACTGGCACATCCTGATCACAGCTGGGAAGAATTGGAAAGCCTCACCCGTGATGCTGAAGACATTCTCCAGGCACTCGAACTGCCATATCGTGTCATCTGCCTGTCCGCTGGTGACATTGGTTTCAGCTCTGCCAAGACCTATGACCTTGAAGTTTGGCTGCCAAGCTACGGCAAATATCGTGAAATTTCTTCCTGCTCGAACTTCCTTGACTTCCAGGCACGCCGCGCCAACCTGCGTTTCCGCGATGCTGATGGCAAGGTACGTTTCGTTCACACGCTCAATGGTTCTGGCCTGGCTGTTGGCCGTACACTGGCTGCAATCCTTGAAAACTATCAGAACGCTGACGGCAGCGTCACCATTCCAAAGGCACTTCTGCCATACATGCACGGTTATACCGAAATTCGCTAAGGTTGTACGCCCATGACAAGAGAATTGGATTTTTCACGTATTCATCGTTTTGTATTTGAAGATTTGCATTTGATGCTCGACATCAACAGCGGTTCCATCCATGTCACTGACGAAACTGTTGACGCCTTCCTCGATGCCCTCGAGGAAGGGAAGACATGGGAAGATGCCATTGCACAGACAGCGGCTGTGTATGGACAAGAGGATGCCAAGGACGTTGCCGAAGGCATTGCTGAGCTGATCGACGAAGGACTGTTGTTCAGTGACATCGATTTCAGCGACTTTACACCACATACCGAACCGATCGTCAAAGCTTTATGCCTGCACATGGCGCATGATTGCAATCTGCGCTGCGGCTATTGCTTTGCTGACAGTGGCGCTTACGGCGGCGGTCGTTCTCTGATGAGTCTGGAAGTTGGCAAGAAAGCCATTGACTTTTTGATGGAAGCCAGCAAGCATCGCACACACGTGGAAGTGGACCTCTTTGGCGGGGAACCGCTGCTGAATATGGATGTGTGCAAAGCCGTTGTAGAATATGGTCACAAACGTGCTGCCGAATTGGGCAAGGTGCTGAAAATCACCCTCACCACCAACGGGGTGCTTTTGGACGACGCCTGCGGCAAATGGGTCAACGACGAGCACATGGATGCCGTCCTGTCCCTCGATGGCCGCAAGGAAGTGCATGACAACATGCGCCGTTTTGTTGGCGGTCAGCCAAGTTATGACGTTTGTGTCGATCATTTTCAGAAATTCGTGGCGACACGCGGCCAGCAGTGGTATTATGTGCGCGGCACCTACACCCATTACAATCCAGACTTCGCTGCCGATGTGATTCATTTGGCCGATGATCTGGGCTTCAAGGAAATTTCTATGGAGCCGGTGGTGGCACCTGCTGAAATGCCTTATGCTCTGACCGAAGAAGACAAGCCTGTCATTCTTGAAAACTACAACATTTTGGCGCGCCATTATTTGCAGCGTTGGCGCGAAGGCAAGGGCTATAATTTCTTCCACTTCAACGTGGATTTCACAGGCGGTCCATGCCTGCCTAAGCGTCTGTCCGGCTGTGGCAGCGGTCATGACTATCTGGCAGTCAGCCCAGAAGGCGATCTCTATCCATGCCACCAGTTTGTTGGCGAAGAAGACTACAAGATGGGGACTGTATTCACAGGCATTCAGAAGCCAGAGATTGCGGAACGCTTCCAGAAAGCGAACGTTCTCACCAAGCCAACCTGCATGGATTGCTGGGCACGCTTCTACTGCAGCGGCGGCTGCCACGCCAACAACATCCGTTACGGCGGCAGCATCAACGAACCGTATGCTTATGGCTGCGATTTGCAGCGCAAGCGCATCGAAGCAGCCATTTACGTGCAAACCGTGAAGCTGCTTGAAGGTGAAGGGAGCGAAGACTGATGGCATCACTGTTGCCTCCTTTTGCGACCCCGATTGAACAGCCTCGTGTGGCATTTCAGGGTATTGAGGGTTCCTTCAGTGACGGCGCCTGCATCAAGGTATTTGGTCAAGATGTTGATCGCACGGGTCTGTCGCATTTTCAGTTTGTGGTTGAAGGCGTGGTCAATGGAGACTATGACTACGGCGTGCTGCCGATAGAGAATTCCTCTACTGGTAGCATCAACGACGTGTATGATTTGCTCTATGAAAAACCTTGCTTCATTGTTGGCGAAACATCACTGGAAATCACCCAAAACCTCATGGCGGTGCCAGGCACCAAGCTGGAAGATGTAAAATTCGTCTATTCTCATCCCCAGGGCCTGGGCCAGAGCCAGCGTTTCTTGCTGGAACATGGCATTGAGGCGCGTCCATATGCCGACACAGCCATGAGTGCGCGCTACATCGCAGAGACAAAACCTGCCAATGGCGCTGCCATTGCATCCAAGCAGGCTGCGGAAGTGTATGGCCTGGATATTCTGGTGCCTCATGTTAATTTCAACTATTCCAACATCACGCGTTTCGTGGTTATTCGACGTGAGCCGGAATTAAGTGAAAGCCAGAACAAGGCGAGCATCGTTTTCAAAACGGCACACCGTCCAGGGGCGCTGCTGGAAGCGCTGCGCTACTTTGCGGAAGGTCACTATGATATGAGCCGCATTGAATCCCGACCAGTGATTGGTAAGCCATGGGAGTACAGCTTCTACATTGACTTGCTTGGCCGCTGGGACGATGAGAACTTCCTGGAATGTCTGCGCCAGGTGCGTGACAAGACGGTAGATTTCCGTGTGCTCGGCACCTATGAAGCAGCAGAACAGCATTATCTATAAGAGAAAGGAGACCAAAACAATGAACGATCTCTTTTCATCCATTCCTGGTGTGGCAGAAGTACGTGCCAACGAGCCATTGTCTCGTCACACCACGTTTCAAATTGGCGGGCCCTGCGATGTGATGGTGTTCCCAGAAACAGCAGAAGCCCTTGCCGATGTCATCCGTGTATGCAGCGAAGAAGATCAGCCATATTTTGTGCTGGGCAAAGGCAGCAATGTGCTGGTCAGTGATCAAGGCATCCGCGGTGTGGTCATTGCTACTGAACGCTTGCAGCGCTTGGTGGTTGATGGCACAACAGTGACGGCATCTGCCGGTTTATCGCTGATCAATGTCAGCAAAGCTTGTGCTGAGCTTGGACTGTCCGGGCTGGAGTTTGCCAGCGGCATTCCAGGCAGTGTTGGCGGCGCGGCGTACATGAATGCTGGCGCTTACGACGGCGAAATGAAAGATGTTGTGACGTCTGTGACCGTACTTGACGAAAGCGGACTGATTCGCGACATTTCGGCAGAAGACATGCGTTTCAGCTATCGCCACAGCCGTCTCAAAGACGAGCCGCTTGTTTGCCTGGCTGTGACCATGCAGCTGCAGTATGGCGATAAGGCGGAAATCCTTGCGAAGATCGCTGATCTTACAGAACGTCGCTCCAGCAAACAGCCATTGGAAATGGCCAGTGCCGGCAGCACTTTCAAGCGCCCAACCGGCCATTATGCCGGACCGCTCATCATTGACGCAGGCATGCAGGGTTATCACATTGGCGGCGCCCAGGTGTCCATGAAGCACGCTGGTTTTCTCGTCAACACTGGCGGAGCCACTGCTGACGACGTGATTCATCTCATCCATGCGGTGCAATCCGCTGTCCTGAGAAAATTTGGCGTACGTTTGGAAACCGAAGTGCGTTTTATTGGCGAATGGGAAAATCATCCTCTCTATCATGAGATCATGATGGTGGACTAAATAAAAATAACAGAGTCGGGCAGAACCCGGCTCTGTTTTTGTATAAAGCGGGCAGCTTGCGCACGCTGCAGCAACCCGCTATCATAGAATCAGGAGGCGATCGAGATGGAAGAAAAGCGTTATCAGGAAATTGCCGAGCAGGGTGCGGCGCTGTTTCCGCAGATCCAAGCCTTGCGGAGGCAGCTGCATCGGCAGCCGGAGCAGGGTTGGTTAGAAATTTGCACCTCGGCGCTGGTGGCAGAACGGCTGCAGGCGTTGGGCTACGAGGTGCTTGTGGGAGACGCGGTGACGGCAGACACGCGCATGGGCTTGCCCGATCAGGCGGTTTGTGATGCAGCTTATGAACGAGCTTTGGCGGCTGGTGTGTCGTTGGCGCTAGCAAATCGCATGCGTGATGGCCGCACCGGCGTCATCGGTATCTTGCACTGTGGTGAGGGGCCTGTGGTGGCGCTGCGGTTTGATATGGATGCGCTGCCGCTTACGGAAAGCGATGACAGCGAACGTCAGGCGGTGCGCGAAGAGTACACATCGGCTCAGGCTGGCAGCATGCACGCCTGCGGACACGATGGCCACACCGCCATCGGTCTTGGTGTGGCAGAAATTCTAGCCACTCAGCGCACGCAGCTGCACGGCACTGTGAAGCTGATTTTTCAGCCGGCGGAAGAAGGTGTGCGCGGTGCAGCAGCCATTGTTGAAAAAGGACACCTCGACGATGTGGACGCGCTTTTGGCGGCGCACATTCAAGATCGCGGCGATTTGGACGGCGACGTCATTCCAGGCAGCTGCGGTGCCTATGCCACCACCAAATTAGACGCTCATTTTCACGGCCGAGCCGCCCATGCAGCCAGCGCGCCCGAAAAAGGCCGCAATGTCATGCTGGCAGTGGCGGCAGCCATCACCAATCTTTACGCCATTCCGCGCCACAGCGGCGGCGCCTCGCGTGTCAATGTGGGCACTGTTCACGCAGGAAGTGGACGCAACATCATCGCCGATGCTGCGGATATGACCCTGGAAGTGCGCGGTGAAACCACTGCCATCAATGCTTATATGGAAGACTATGCGCGCCGTATTCTGAATGCCTCAGCTGCCATGCACGGCTGTGAAGTGAGCATCGATAAACGCGGTGAAGCCTTCTCTCTCGCCAGCGATGCCGCTTTGATGGAACGTGTACGAACTGTTTGCGCAGCGCTTCCTGACGTGACTCTGTCGTCTTGCCCAGAACAACACCTCAACGACAGCGAAGACATCTCTTATATGATGGCACGCGTGCAGGCCCACGGCGGCCAGGCCGCCTTCATGCGCCTGCTCACTGCCACCAGCGACGTGCCCCACGGCTGCCGCTTCGATTTCGACGAACACGTTCTGCAAACCGGCATGAGCGTATTCAGCGCCGTGACGATGGAACTGCTGGATAAATAAGCAAATAAAAAGGATTGCCTCTGCATTTTGCAAGGGCAATCCTTTTTTGGTTTATAACACTTGGCTGATGTGCAGCACTTTGAGATCTTTGTAGCGCTCCAGCTTGCCGAGCTGCATGAGGCAGCTTGGGCATTCGGCGACGACAATGTCTGCGCCAGTGGCTTTGAAATCTTTGTATTTATTGTTGAGCACCTTGGCAGAGGTGGATGGGAAATCGACCTGGAAGGTGCCGGCGCCGCCGCAGCACATGGTGGCATTTTCAGCTGGCAGGAAGGTGACGGCTTTTTCCAGCAAGGCCTGAGGTTCTTTGTTGATGCCTTGACCACGATTGAGGTGGCAGGAGGCATGATAGGTGACACGCAGATCTTTGTGTGGTGTTGGTTCATAGCCGACGGCATAGAGGTATTCAGACAGGCCCATGATTTTCTGGCTGAATTTCTGTGCTTTGTCGCGCATGGTGAAATCATCGGCAAAGAGTTCGCCGTATTCTTTGAGCATGGCGCCGCAGCTGCCACAGTCGGTGATGATGAGATCGTAGTCTTTGAGGGCTTCAATGTTGCGTTTTGCCATTTTCTTAGCAAGTGGAATCATGCCGTGGGATTGCTGTGGCAAGCCGCAGCAGTCAACGTTTGGCACGTCAACCTTGCGGCCCGTCTTTTCAATGAGTGCAATAGACGCGTCGCTGGCATTTTTGAAGAACAGTTTCATGGCGCAGCCTTTGAAGTAGGCGACGCGTTTCACCTTGCTGAGATCCACGGTGCATTTGGCAGCTGGTTTGGAGAACACTGCTGGACCGCTGTGCTGCATGGATTCTGGTGCTGTGTGGTTGGCTGGCAGCAAGCCGCGGGTGAGACGTGGGAACTGTAAAGTTTGTGCAGCGCCAATGAATGGTCGGCTCAGCGATTTCAGTGGGCTGTTGGACATGAATCCGCCGATGAGACGGTATTTTGGCGAGAGACCGTGGTCTTCACGCAGCCACTGACGCATTTCGATCATGGCCTGGTCGGTCATGACCTTGCCAGGGCAAACTTCGGTGCAGGCTTTGCAGAGCAGACAGTAGTCAAGGGCATGGCGCAATGCTTTTTCGTTGCCATCGAGCTTGTCTTCGAGCATGGCGCGCACAATGGCGATCTTGCCGCGCGAGGTAGCGCGGTCAATGCGGTTGACTTTGTAGAGTGGGCAGACCGTGGTGCAGGCGCCGCAGCGGTCGCATTTATCTACAATGGCTCTGAGTTTTTCATAATGTTGGTTCTTTTCCATGACGATCACCGATTGAAGATCTTTCCGGGATTGAGGATGTTGTTCGGATCAAGCGCCTTTTTGATCAGGAGCGATGCGTCAATCTCTTCTTTTTCTAAAGCGATGTCGATGTAAGGCTGCTTCGATACGCCGATGCCGTGCTCACCGCTGAGCATGCCGCCGCAGTCCACGGCAGCCTGGAAGATTTCGCCGACACAGTCGTGAACTTTTTCAGGCACGCCTGGCTGGCTCATATCGCAGAGCAGGGAAGGATGCAGGTTGCCGTCGCCAGCATGGCCAAAGATGGAGACTTTGAAGCCGTAGCGTGTAGCGATGTCAACAATCTTGGTGCAGATGGCTGGCAGTTCAGCACGTGGTACGGTGATGTCTTCACCGACACGGTCTGGTGCGAGGCTCTTGAGCGCGGTGCTCAATTTGTTGCGCAAACTCCAGAGATGGTCACGTTCTGCATCGTCTTTGGCATGGGTGAAATCGAGGGCACCATCTTTGCGGCAAACAGCTTCCAGTGTTGCCATATCGCTTTCGCAGATGTCAGCGGTGTTGCCGTCGAGGTCGAAGACGAGCATTGCGCCAACTTCATCGCCGATAGGGAAATCGTTGAACTTGGCGGTGGCTTCGCAGCTCAGTTTGTCCATCAATTCGGCAGCTGTTGGGGTCACGCCGCTGATCAGGCAGTCGCCGACAGCTGTGCAGGCGTCTTCAATGCTGCGGAAGGTAGCCATGGCACTCTTAACAAATTTCGGACGGCCGATGACTTTGAGGGTGGCTTCGGTGATGATGCCCAAGGTCCCTTCAGAGCCAACAAACAGCTGTGTCATGTTGTAGCCGGTGACGTTTTTGATGAGCTTCCCGCCGGTGTGGATGACATCGCCATTGGCGAGCACCACTTCCAGCCCCAGGACATAGTCGCTGGTCACACCGTATTTTACAGCACGAATACCGCCAGCGTTTTCAGCAATGTTGCCGCCAATGGTGGAATATTTGTAGGAAGATGGTTCTGGTGGATAGTAGAGATTGTGGTCTGCGCAGAAGTCGTGGACTTCTTTTGTCAGTACACCTGGCTGAACGCGCAGGGTCAGGTTCTTTTCGTCGAGTTCGACAATTTTGTTCATCTCGTCGACCATCAGTACAATGCCCCCGCGGACAGGAATGACGCCGCCGCTGCGGCCGCTGCCGGTGCCGCGGCAGACAACAGGGATTTTGTGGGCATTGGCATATTTCATGAGTGCAGACACCTCAGCGGTGCTGTGGGCCTTGCAGACAAAATCCGGTGTTTCATCTGGGTTCAGCGCTTCCGGAGAAGCGTCGTAACTATAACCAAAGCAATCAACAGGTTCATGCAGCACGCGTTCTTTGCCAAAGATATCACGCAGTGCGTGCAAATGCGCTTCTTTATTTTCTAGCATAGAAGGAATCCTTCCTTTCATTCTTGTAATACAGTTTGTCTCCTGTTTGGTGCCTCTTATTATAGCACTCTGTACGAGAATTGACAGAAGTTGAAGGCAATTTTTTTTAAAACATTGCGCAAAAATCATATTCGCTCTATAATTGTGCTATAACAGTTTATTTTATTAAAGGAGTTGTTTTCATGGAAACCCAATCCGTTTTCCTTCCATCGTACAGCATCGGTGGTAAAGATGTTTATAAAAAGGTGCCAGATATCTGCCGTGCTTATGGCACCAAGGCTATTGTCATCGGCGGTGAAAAAGCCATGGCTGCTGCCAAAGAAGATCTGCTCGCTGGTGTGGCTGGCAGTGACATTGAAATCACCGGCTTCCTTAAGTATGGCGATGACGTTACCTATGAAGCTGCTGATGCCCTTTGTGCCAATCCTGATGTGCAGGCAGCCGATATGATCTTTGCCGTTGGCGGCGGACGCGCTACGGACACTTGCAAAACAGCCAGCGATAAGATGAACAAGCCATTGTTTACCTTCCCAACTATCGCTTCCAACTGTGCAGCTGTCACCCTCGTCTGCGTCATGCACAACTTGGACCGCAGTCTGGCGGGTTTCCATTATCGCAAAGAACCAGCGAAGCATTGTTTCATCAATCTCGACATTATTTCCAAGGCTCCGCTGGAATACATTTGGGCCGGCATCGGTGATGCATTCAGCAAAGCCTATGAACCAACTTTCTCTTCTATGAATGATGATCTGGATCACTCCAACATGATCGGTGTAGACTTGGCAAAGCACTGCGGCGAACCATTGTTCAAATATGCTGTTCAGGCGTATGATGACTGCAAGAACCATCGTGCCAGCGAAGCACTCAAGCAGATTGTACTCAACATCATCATCACGGGTGGTATCATCAGCACCTTGATCGAAACGGAAAAATACAATGGTGCCATTCCGCACTCCATTTTCTATGGCAGCACACCAATTCCTGCCTGCGAACAGAATCACCTGCATGGTGAAGTGGTTGCCTATGCCTGCCTGCCACAGCTCATGCATGAACAGCGCATGGACGATTTCGAACGTCAGTTCAACATCAACCGTGCTCTTGGACTGCCAACCAGCCTGGCTGAAATCGACATTACCATCGGCAGCGCCGACTACGAAAAGCTGCTTGATGGCACCATGGCTGACCGTTGCATGCAGTATCTGCCATATCCGATCAGCCGTGACGATGTGGACGAGGCCATTCGCAAAACCGAAGATTACCACAACGCGCATCAAGACAAGTAATTCGTGATTGTCCTACTCCCGACCAGCAATGGTTGGGTTTTTTTGTTGCTCGTGGATTTTTTTGAAAATAGCAACAATTATCAAACTCTATTGGCATCAAAGGAATATATGGCGTATAATATAAAAAAACGAAGGGGGTCATCATTTTGGATTTTGTAACATTGAACAATGGTGTCAAAATGCCTCTGGAAGGGTTCGGCGTATTTCAGGTGACCGATCCGGCAGAGTGTGAGAAAGTGGTTCTGGAAGCAATTGAGACAGGATATCGACTGATCGACACAGCCGCAGCGTACATGAACGAAGAAGGCGTTGGGCGCGCCATCAAAGCTTGCGGACTGCCTCGTGAAGAGTTGTTTATTAGTTCAAAACTTTGGGTTCAGGATGCCAGCTATGAAGGGGCAAAGCAAGCGATTCAGACCTCTCTTGAAAAACTGGGGATCGACTATCTGGACCTTTATCTGATTCATCAGCCATTGGGCGATTACATTGGTGCTTATCGTGCGATGGAAGAAGCTTACAAAGACGGAAAACTGCGTGCCATTGGGGTCAGCAATATGTATCCAGCGCGTTTGGTTGATTTTTGTGAGACAGTGGAAGTTATTCCTGCGGTGAATCAGGTGGAATTGCATCCATTCTTCCAGCAGCCACAGGCCTTGAAAACCATGGCGCAGTATGGCGTTCATCCAGAAGCCTGGGGGCCATTTGCCGAAGGTATCCATGGTATTTTTACGCATCCAGTGCTCACTCGTATTGGTGATAAATATGGAAAGAGTGCCGCTCAAGTCGCTTTGCGCTGGAATGTTCAACGTGGTGTTACTGTTATTCCAAAATCGGTGCATAAAGAACGTATGGCCGAAAACTTTAACATCTGGGATTTCAGCTTAAGTGATGAAGACATGGCGGCGATCGCTAAACTTGATATCGGTCACAGCGACATTGTTGATCACGACGATCCAGGTTATATCAAAACCCTGCATAAATTAAAAATTCATTGATTGCAAAAAACTGATAAGCTCCCTTAGTGTAGTCTCAATCTTTGTTATTTTGAGTATCTACTCTATGGGGAGCTTATCAATTTCTATGAGTTTTTTCATTGCAATTAGATTGTAAATTCAAAGGTAAACAAACAGCCTATTTTTCAACGATCATGCTAATAACGCATATTTGCAATGCTGGAGGTACGTCTACTATGCAAATTAAACAATTTGAATATGTTTTAAAAGTGGCTGAAGAGGGTTCTATTACTCATGCTGCGGAAAAATTATATGTTTCTCAGCAGAACATTTCTGAATCGCTAAAATTGCTGGAAACGGAATTGGGATTTCGAATTTTTCAACGTTCCAAGAAAGGAGTGACATTAACGGAGTCGGGAAAGGTTTTTCTTAAAGATTTGGATCAAATTATGGCTGTGATAGACTCATGGAAACTTCTTGCTCAAAAAGAGCAAGAAATGCCAACTATTGAAATTCTATTACAATATGGATTGCGAGATTTATTAAACGACAATAATCTATATGATATTTTTGATAATGAGAGTGTTAAAATAAAATGGAAGGCTTTAAATGGCTATCAAATGATAAAGGAGTTAGAGAGGGAAAATAATGTTGTTGGTATTATGCTTCTAGAACATGAAAGCTTAGTTTATAAACAATTGATGAAGCTAGCTGAAAAAAAGAATTGTTCAATAGAGCGTTTTCAGGCTGGTGAAATGATGGTGGTGTTAAAGGCGGAGGATCTTTTATCCAAAAAAGAAGTCATTTCTTTAAAAGATTTACAAAGTTATCATCTGGTATGCCATAATGTAGCCGATAAATTAAGCTTTATGGATCAAATTCGATTTTTTTTGAACAAGCAAATTTTTTATTTGCCTGAAATAGCTGATATATATTCATTTATAGTTCAGCATTCTCAATCGTTTAGCTATGTACCGAGTATTACTTTAAAGAACAATGTTTATATACGAGAAGGAAAACTTGTTTGTCGTGGTTTAAAAGAAAATAATTTTAGAAGCAAATTATCTATGTTTGTTATTATGATTAATAAAAATGGAGACGAACTTTATTCAAGAATTTATGATTCTTTGACAAAGTTTTTAAAAGAATATAGTAAGATATATGGAAATAAATTATAGAGTGAAACAATTAATTTTTTATATCAAATTCTTAAGAATAATAAAACACTCCGGATCTGTATATATTTAATACAGATCCGGAGTGTTTTATTATTTTAGTATCAAGTTAAGATAAGCTATTACTTTAATACAGTAATAGTCTTACGCAATTTATCAATTTAGAACATGAATCGTATAACATTAACTAAGGTTGCAATGATGGTGAATACAATTAAAGTTGGGATTGCATATTTATAAGCATCTTTTGCTTTTATCCACGTTTTGTTTGCAAATAGTAGCATTGCGGATGGCGAAGCTGAAGGCAAACAGAAAGCGATCGTGCAACAAACTGTCAATAAATAGATGATTTGCTCTGGTGGAATGCCTAGATTTGCGCCGACAGGCAGTGTAACCGTAATCATAATCATGGCAACCACCATGTTTATAGTAAAATTTGTTAAAATAACAGTAATCGCAACAGAAATTACAAAGAACCATACTATAGAAATGTCAGCGAAAATTGGTGTTAACAAATTAGATAAGAAAATACTGATTCCAGTTTCTGGCTTAGCCATTAAACCTACAAAAGCTAAGATTGAAACAGTCATAATAACCATATTCCAGTTAACACCTTTTACGGCTAATTCTCCAAATTTAAAAATGTGTTCACCATTTATTTTTATAAACGCTAAAAATATAAACACCATGATTAATTTTGGTGTTAAACCAATGGAAGAGAAAAACTGTGTAAAAGCCCAAGAAGAAGGGAAGATACTTGGAATTAATAGAAGAAAAATCATTAATGCGATAGCAAAAAGAGATATTTTACGTTCTGGTGTCAGTGCCAAATCTTCTTCTGAGAAGAAATCAATTTTTAAATTTTTTAATCTACTAACGTCAAGTTTAAATACCCAACGGCATAGGCATAAGTAACTAATAATTGCTAAAAGATCAAAAGGAATTGAGTAGGTTAAATAGTGCAGCATATCAATGTTAATGTTTTGAGATTCAGAAATTGAATTCAAAATGACAAGAGCATTGCCTTTCCAAGGGAGTGCGGATAAGCTTAATGCGCCCATTGCGACAACTCCGAATAAAACAATGGTAGAAAATTTTTCATATGGTTTATAGTTTAAAATATCTAAGACTTTATAAATAATCCCCCACGTTATGAAAACGCCAGGAAAAATTTCTACAAAAGTGCATAAAATCCACGAGACGAAAAGAAGCATAAAAAGAAATCTCCAGGGATGCCCATTTAGAAACTTTCGACTCATTAACCAGGCGGCAACAAAAGAACTGGTTCCTGTTTTTTCTAAAAATGCTATCATAACAAAGATAAGAACCATAAAATAGAGCATATCATTGCCCCAACTAACAGCCATTAATCCTTTAAAATCTGTTAGGCCTGTCATTAAAATAAGAACGAATGCTAGAAAGCTAGGCCATACTTCAGAGGTCGCTGTCCAGCCATAAATAACTGCAAATAAAATACCTAGTAATTTAATGCCTTCTGGGGTTAACCCATTTCCTGCTGGAATGATCCAACCAGAAAGGGCTAATAGCATAAACACTACAAGTTGGAAGTATATGTTATTGGTTATTCCGTTGCGTTGTTTACTGACCATGTTTGACACTCCTTTTAATAAAAATAATATAGTATTGTTTGATGGTTTTTGAGTAGCATGTTATTTTAACAAACTTGGGAAATTCTACATAATGTAGTATTTCCCAAGTTTTATTAAAAAATTTAAAGTGAATCATCGGTAACACAAGCGTCCGCTTTAACGATACGGTTTTGAGCTTCCTCTACTTCAACAATATTATCAATCATTCCCATAGCGGCTCCAGGGACACGAAACGTTTTATTGTCTAATCGTTCCACAGGCACCTCTTTCGGTTTTTCTATTTGAGGGACGAATTCGTATGGATAACGATATGCACGATAAATAAAATCATCTTTTTCAAAAGGTGCATAATATTCCCAAACAACTTCTTTTTCAGGAGTTACCTCAAAAATACGGCAGCAGCAACCTTCTGTAATTAAAGTGTTTCCATTTGGCAGGCGTTGTGCAGAACTAATTAACTGGCTGTAGAATTTTGTTTTTGAAACCATGTTAGTCATTCCGCCCCATATACCTGCGTCAAAAGCCCACTCAACTTTCAAAGTAATAGGGTTTAATTCGATGATACGAGAATAATCACGACGATCCGATTTAGTGCCATCTTTTGATGTGCGAGAGGGTAAGCCGTAACCAGCCCAGCCACCGTTATCAAAAATTAAGATGTTGCCTTCGCCGGGTAATCCTTTTGGAATCATGTGAACATGATGTTGGCCAATGATTTGTCCAATTTTACGTAATTCTTTTGTTTCGGTGAAATCTGGTCCTATTTTCCATACGACTTTACCGGTTTTTTTGCTAATAATTGCTAAAATATTTGCTTCTCGCGCATCCCAAATGATGTTGTCAGGATGAAAGCGTTCATCGCCGGCTTCATACCATTTGTTTGGTCCAAGCATACTCATTGAATTAATATGCATCCAGTCACATTCGCCACCGCCATTTGGTTGATAATTGGGGTTTCTAAATAAAGTATTTTTTTGAATTTCATTAAAACCATATTCTCTGAAATGTTCGCTTGCATTCCATTTCCAAATAATGTTGCCGTTCCAGTCAATCTCGATAATGCAATCATCTAATAAGCGCTTGTCCGTGATAGTATGGTTATATAGATTTTCATGACATAGCATTAAGGTGTTGCCACTGTCAATCTTACATTCCATCTCGGGTACATAATAGCCAACAGGGTTGCCTTCGCGTTGGTAGTCATGGTGTTGTCGTGCAACCCATTGTTTTACGCCGTTATCTACAACTTCTTCTTTATGGTCAAATTTCCATATCAGCTTACCATCCCAATCAACTTGCGCTAAAGCAGTATTATCTTGATAAGCAAATTTGGAATCTCTACGACCTAGAGATCCCATAATATAACCGCCAGGTAAAAGTTTATTTGGTGAGCCGCTAAAATTCTTCCATGTATGTACCACGTTGCCATTCATATCAATTAATACGGCACCTATACTAGGAATCGGCATGATTGTATAGCCATTGTAGGCTTTTTCTGGGTTATAAATTGTTGTTCCCATTGGAAAAACAGTTGGTGTTCCCATTATTCTAAAGCCTCCTATAGTGATTTTTTAATCTTCTTCAATTGTTAAACAGAATCCTGCTACATCGCCATAGCCTTCGACACCATTTACCTGGACCATGCGACGGAATTCCTTGCTTTTCGCTCCAGGCAACCGGAAATCTTCATTGTCAACGGGAGCGATGGCAACTTCTTTTGGTGGCTCGACTTGAGGTACGTAACTATATGGATAGCGATAGGCGCGATATACCATATTAGTGGTAATATGATCGCCAAAATATGGGCTAATATATTCCCAAACAATTTCATGGTCTTGTGTCACTTCTATTAAACGTCCGTCTGAACCTTCAGTGATTAAAGTATTTCCATTTGGCAGTCTTTGTGCGCTGGAAATATAGCAACTATAGAAATGATCCGCGATGAATGGTTGCATATAACCTAAGTCCATTGGACGGCACTGCCAAACGATTTCCATCTTTATTGGATCAATTTCAATGACGCGTGAATAGTCGCGCAGTGCATTATTATTACCTGTCAGAGAAGATGGGTTTGGAGCACCGTATCCGGCCCAGCCGCCGTTATCGTAGATTAGAATGTTGCCGGCGCCAGGTAATCCTTGTGGAATCATATGTGCATGATGTTGACCAATAATTTGCCCAATTTCTTTTGCCTTTCCTGTGGTATAGTCTGGACCAAGTTTCCAAACAATCTTACCTGTTTGTTTATCAATGATTGCGATGATGTTTGTTGCACGGCTGTCCCAGATGATATTATCTGGATGGAATCGTTCATCTCCAGCGTCGTACCATTTGTTAGGACCCAGGACGCTCATACAATTGATGTGCATCCAATCTCCAAGACCATTGCCAACGAAGTTAGGATTACGAGCCATGGTATTTTTAGCAACTTCATCAAAACCTAATTCGTCGAAGTGTTCATGGACATTCCATTCCCATATAATATTTCCTTCCCAATCTACTTCGATCATTCGATCGCTGATTAATTTATGAAGAGAGATTTCAGGAACTACGACATCAATATGTGTTAAAAGAAGCGTGTTCCCACTATCGGTCTTACAGTCCATTCCTGGAACGTAGTAGCCAACGGGATTTCCTTCGCGTTGAAAATCGTGGTGTTGACGTGCCATCCATTGAGCATCATATCCAGGATCTTCAACAAATTGATTTTTATTAAATTCCCATACAACGTTACCGTCCCAATCGACTTGAACCAAATCTTTTTGATCTTGCCAGCCATAGGTACTGTTGCGTTCACCACGTGAACCAAAAATTTGTCCGCCTGGCAAAAGCTTGTTTGGAAAACCTTGCAGTTTCTGCCAATGATTGACGACGCCTCCATTCATGTCAATTAGCGTTGCGCCGGTTTCATTGGCCTGAAAAACGGTGTATCCGTTAAAACATTTTTCTGGTTTGTAGATAATAGTGCCTGTTGGATGTACTGATGGTGTTCCCATATTGGTGTCCCCTTTCAAAATAAAAAATCGGTTTGAAATGAAATTTCATTTATATTATACATAAGGAGCAGAAATAGAAATAACAGTTGTTTTTTGTTTTGTCACAAGAAAAAACTTGTAGATAAACGTATGAAGGGTATGTGAGAGATGTTTTGCATTATTGATTTTTGTGGTTCATCACGGATTTCTTAATATCCTTTGATGTAGTAACTTTTATTGCGATGACGAAGGTTTCACCTTGCTCTATTGCAACCATGAGAAGGATGTTACTCTGCTGTAAATTTAAAAAGAGTCATAAAAAAACTGGAACCTAGGAAGGATTCCAGTTTTTTTATGAAAAATGATTTTTGTTAGTTTCTTTTTTACTTGTGAGGGGCTGTCAAAAATGACAGCCGAGTTTTTTTATGCGTTTTCCAAATGCAGCATGAGGTAGGAGAGCAGGCAGAGGCCGGCGGTCTCGGTGCGGAGGATGCGTTTGCCGAGGGAGACGCTTTGGAAGCCCTGGGTTTTTGCCTGCTGCCATTCTTCGTCACTGATGCCGCCTTCTGGGCCGACGAGAATGGCGATCTTTTTTGCCTGAGGCAGCGATGAAAGGAGAGCGCTCAGGGTGCCGCGGCTTGTTTCGTCCTCGTAGGCGATGAGTTTGATGTCGGCATCGCTGACGGCGTCGAGGGCACTGGCAAAGGACTGCACACCGTGCACTTCAGGAATGATGCCGCGCTTGGATTGGCTGGCGGCGCTTTTGCTGATTTCATGCAGGCGTTCGGCTTTGCGATCGGCTTTTTTTTCATCGATGCGCACATTGCTGCGTGCCATCATGACAGGCACAATGTCGTGAGCGCCCAGCTCGACGGCTTTCTGAATGATGAACTCGAGCTTTTCACGTTTGGGCAGTCCCTGCAGAAGCACAAGCTGACAGGAAAGTTCATTTTCGCTGGCGCGGGTTTCAAGACATTTAGCAGTGATGGTGTTCTTATCGCTGGCGATCACTTCGAAGAGATGCTCACGGCCGCAGCCGTCGGCGAAGAGAAACTGTTCGCCTTCGCGCAGGCGCAGCACGAAGAGATGTTGGTATTCTTTGCGGGAAAGCACGAGCGGCGCCTTGAGCGCGTCGTCGCTCAGTGGTTCGTTGAGAAAAAATTGATGCATGACAAACTCCTTTGCTGAGGGTTTTTCTCTATCATAGCACGCGTGGCGCGGCGGGAAAACAGGTATTTTCATTTCCTGTCGAACACGGTACAATGAAAGGAAGCAGAAATCAGAAGGGAGAGACAGCGATTGAGTGAGAAGAAAAGTGAGCGGCGAGCCGTGGCGGAGGTGTTGTTTGCGGCGACCTGCTGGGGATGCATTGGGCTTTTTACTCGCTATTTGTCTGCGGGCGGCATGTCTTCGCTGGCGATTGCGTTTTTCCGCAGCTTCGCGGCGGCGGCCATGTTGGCGGTATATCTGGGTGTGCGGTCACGGCAGACGTTTCGCATCAAGCCGCGCAACATTTGGATGTTTATTGGCACAGGTTTTGTGTCCATCGGCTGCTTTAACGTGTTTTATTTCATGACCCAGACTTTTACAACGCTGAGCGTGTCAGCCGTGCTGCTCTACACGGCGCCATTTTTTGTTATTTTTATGTCGCGGCTTTTCTTTAAGGAAAAAATTACCAAACAGAAGATTGCGGCGGTGCTCTTGGCCTTTGCAGGTTGTCTCTTTGTCACTGGTTTGATTGGCGGCGGCAGCGTTCAGCTGGCACCGATTGCGATTGCAACAGGCATCGGCTCGGCGATTTGCTATGCGCTCTACAGCATTTTTGGGCGTGTGGCCTTGGACCACTATGCGCCAATGACGGTGACGTTCTATTCGCTGTTTGTTTCAGCGTGCTCCATGGGCATCGTTTTTGCTCTGACAGGTGCAGAGCTGCCACCGATCAGCGGCGGCATGGTGCTGGGCATCTGCGGCCTGGGCTTGTTTTCGACGGCGCTGCCATACATTTTCTACACCCGCGGCTTGCAGGTGCTGGCGCCAAGCAAGGCCAGTGTGCTGGCGTTTGCCGAGCCAATGGTGGCGACGCTGATGGGGATCGTGGTGCTGCACGAGCCGATCACGGTGCCAGCTGTGATTGGCATTGCGCTTATTTTTGCAGGAATTGTTGTCCTAAATCGACGTTCAAAATAAATTGGAGGGTATTATATGATGGAAAAACAGAAAACCGAACCAGAATTGGTGCATTACTTTGGCTCTGAATATGAAAAAGTGCCACGCTTTTACTATATGAACGACGCTGGCGAAGAAGTGGTGCATCCCGCTTTTCATGACCCGACAGAGGGTGAAATCGATGCGTTTTATGTGCGTCAGCCATTGATGCTGAGTTTTTGCCGTTTGCGTACAGCGGCACGTTTGAATTATCGTGAGGTCAACCCACGGCTTTTCCGTGACTTTGATTCCAATTATCGTGAAATGACACCAGATCAGGTGGATGCTTATACGCGTTATATTGAAGGCGATTTTACACGTTTAGACCAGTAAAGGAGAATCATTATGGGACTCAACAGAATAGGCGGCGCTCTTGGCGCTGGGATTGGTGCTGTTGGCGGTGTGCTGGCAGATACCTGGAAGGACTACTTTGTCTGCGATGCCATGGCAGCCGATGAATTGGTGCGCAAGGGTGAGCAGCATCAAGGCCGCCGCGGTGTCAACCGAAAAGGCAGCGAAAACATCATCACCACCGGTTCTGTCATTGTGGTTGCCGAGGGGCAGTGCATGCTCATTGTGGATCAGGGGAAAATCGTGGAATTTTGCGCCGAACCAGGTGCTTTTGAATACGATGCTTCAACGGAGCCAAGTCTTTTCTGCGGCGACCTCAAAAAGGGCCTCATCGACAGCTTTAAGCTCGTGGGCAAACGTTTCACCTTTGGCGCGGAAACGGCTCATGACCAGCGTGTGTATTATGTGAACACCAAAGAAATCATCGGCAATAAATATGGCACCGCCAGTCCTGTGCCGTTTCGCGTGGTCGATGCAAACATCGGCCTTGATGTGGATATTGCCATCAAGTGCTTCGGGGAATATTCCTACAAAATCACCGACCCACTGCTCTTTTATGCCAACGTGGTCGGCAACATCACCGATACCTACACCCGTGATGCCATCGACAGCCAGCTCAAGACGGAGCTTTTGACAGCGCTGCAGCCAGCTTTTGCCAAGCTCTCGGCACAGGGCATTCGTTACAGTGCCCTGCCTGCTCATACGGCAGAAATCGCTGACGCACTCAACGACATTCTCAGTGAAAAATGGGGACAGCTGCGCGGACTGTCTGTGGTGTCGTTCGGGGTCAGCTCGGTATCGGCATCAGAAGAAGATGCTAAACTCATCAAAGAAATCCAACGCAACGCTGCGCTGCGTGACCCACGCATGGCGGCTGCCCACCTCACCGGTGCACAAGCGGAAGCCATGCAGACAGCCGCTGCCAACGAAGGCGGCATGGGTGCCATCGGCGCCTTCATGGGCATGGGCATGGCGCAGAATGCCACCGGCAATACGGCGGCCAATTTGTTCGGCATGGCGCAGCAGCAACAGCCTGCCCAGGCGCAGGCCGCCGGCTGGACGTGTCCGTCCTGTGGTCAGGCTGGCAACACTGGAAAATTCTGCACCAACTGCGGCCAGCCGAATCCAGTCCATGCCGCAGCAGCTGCCGTCCTTTGGACCTGCCCTGCCTGCGGCACCCAAAACAGCGGCAAGTTCTGCAGCGAATGCGGTGCACCGCGCCCACAGCCAGCGCGATACGCCTGCAATAAATGCGGCTGGGTGCCGGAAGATCCAACCCATCCGCCAAAATTCTGCCCAGAATGCGGCGATCCGTTTAACGACGACGACATCCAGCGCAGCTAAAGGAGGTGCCGCCGATGGCGGAGGTAACAAATTTCAAATGTCCGAACTGCGGCGCGCCGCTGGCCTTTTCGCCAAGCGACGGCGAGGTGCGCTGTGCCTATTGTGACAGCACCTTCCAGGCAAGCGTGCTGGAAAAACTCTATCAGGACGAGCAAGGCCCGCAGGGCACAACCGACAGCGTTCTGGATTGGGGCGATCAGCCGCCTGGCAGCAGCTGGGCAGAAGGCGAAGAAGAATCGCTCCAGGTGTACACCTGCCCTTCCTGCGGCGCAGCCATCATCTGCGACGAAGACACCATCGCTACCACCTGTGTTTACTGCGGCAATCCTACGGTACTCGAGGGGCGCCTCGCTGGCACTTTGAAACCCGATTATATCATTCCTTTTAAGAAAACAAAGGAAGAAGCCATTGCCGCTCTCAAAAACTTCTACAAAGGCAAACGCCTGCTGCCGAAAGTGTTCGCTGCTGACAATCACATCGAAGAGATCAAGGGCATCTATGTGCCATTCTGGCTTTTTGACAGCGAAGTGGAAGCGGACTATGTCTACGACGCGGTGCGCTCGCATATGGCCATCGTTGGTGACAACGAGATCACCACGATCGAGCACTATCGCGCTGCGCGCAAAGGCCGCATGGGCTTTGACAAGATTCCTGTCGACGGCTCCACCAAAATGGAAGACCGCTACATGGATGCTATTGAGCCGTTCAATTACGACGACCTGGTGCCTTTTGTGCGTTCATATCTGCCGGGATTTCTCGCCGAAAAATACGACGTTGATGCTGAAAGCAGCCTTTCCCGCGCCAGTGCGCGCATCGAGGAAAGCGTGGGCATTGCCATGAACGCCACCCTGCCCTACGACCAGTACACCTTGACCCACCGCCACATCTCCTTGACGGATAAGAGCGCGCGTTATGCGCTCTTGCCTGTGTGGATGCTGACCACACGCTGGAAAGGCGATACCTACACCTTTGCCATGAATGGCCAAACAGGCCGCATGATCGGTGATCTGCCCATTTCCAAAGGGCGCGCCGTTGGCTGGTTTTGCGGCGTAACGGCTGGCTTTGCAGCGGTGTTCGGCGCACTGGCACTGTTATTGATGTAGGAGGTGCAGCCATGACACAAAAAAGATTCGTGAAACGATGGTTTGCTGCACTGCTCCTCCTTGCTTTGCTGATGCTGCAAACAATGCCCGTTTTTGCTGCTGAAGGCGGTGCGGCGCAGCTGGTCAACGACACAGCTGGACTGCTCACTCAGGCGCAGTCCGCAGAGCTTGAAGCCAAAGCTCAGGCCATCCGCGATGAGTACGGCCTCGATGTTGCTATTGTCACAGTGCCGTATATGGCCGGGACCACCGATGCGTACGCCTATGCCAAGCAGCTCTATGACCAGTACGGCATCGGCACTGGTGCAGACCGCAGCGGCATCCTGCTCATGCTGTCGATGCAGCAGCAGGATTACGCGCTAATCGCCCACGGTGAAGGCAACAACGTGCTCACCGACTATGGCAATGAAAAGATGGCCGACAGCTTCCTGGATTATTTTCATGACGACGACTGGTACGGCGGATTTAACGATTATCTGGATACCGCCAGCGACTACTGCCACGATTACTATGTGGACGGCGAAGCCTACGACGTCAGCCTGGCGCGCAGCTTTGGCAAAATCTGCCTGGCGCTGGCCGTGGTCGGCGCGCCCGTTATCGGTGCGCTCACCGTGGCCGCCATGGTGCAGAGCATGAAGACAGCGCGCCGGCAAACCCATGCCGAGTACTATGTCGATCATGAAAACGGCGGCCTGGTTCTCAGCGATCAAAGCGACGATTATATTTTCAGCCAGACCATCATCACCCATCGTCCGAAAATGGACAACGATGGCGGCGGTGGCTTTGGCGGCACCACCATCGACGCCGGTGGTTTTTCCGGCAGCTCTGGCAAATTTTAAAAGATCGGTCCACGCCCAGGCGGTGTGGATCGTTTTTTATGTGTAAAAGTTCAGTAACGAACAGTAAATTTTATCAATTCATTATTTGCTTAACCAATGACATCAATAGTGCTATACTACTGCGGTAAAGAACGACTGAAGAAAGAAGACGTTATCATGAATAATAAAGGTCCTTGGTTGGTATTTCTATGTTATTTTTTGTTTGGTGTGCTGCCGGTGTATTGGAAATTTCTGGTCACTGTTGACAGTTATATGATTTTGGCCAATCGTGTGATATGGTCGCTGGTCTTTGCATTGATCCTGCTCTTGATTTTGCGTCAAACGCATGCTTTGAAGAACGTATTCAAAGATCGGCGTGTCATGCGCACTCTCTTGATCAGCGGGATTCTCATTGTGGTGAACTGGGGCAGCTACATCATCGCTGTCAACACCGACCACGTCATCGATGCCTCTCTGGCCTACTATCTCAATCCGCTCATGTCAATTCTTATTGGCTGTTTCTTTTTCAAAGAGCAGCTCACCGGCCTGCAAAAGCTGTCCGTTGCGCTGGCAGCAGTGGGTGTGCTTTATGCCATCATCAGTTATGGCGTGGTGCCTTGGCTGGCGCTCGTCATTGGCGGTTCTTTTGCCGCTTATGGTGCCATTAAGAAAACGGTTGTTCTCGACGGCATCACCTCGCTGACTGTTGAATGCCTGTGGATGCTAGTGCCAGCCCTTGTCATGCTGGTTTGGTTGTTTGCTCACAATCAAACGGCCACCCCTGGCGAAGCGATTGCTTGGTGGCAGTGGCTGCTTCTGCCAACCACTGGCATCATCACCGGTGCGCCGCTTGTTGCCTTTGCCAAAGGCATTCAAACCACCAGCTATTCTCTGTCGGGTATCCTCATGTACATCAACCCAACCTTGCAGCTGCTCTGCGGCATTTTTCTGTTCCACGAAGCTTTCACTCGCACCTACGCCGTGATGTTTGCCTTCGTCTGGGCGGGTGTCGCCCTCTATATCATCGGCGCTGCTTTGAGCCATCGCAGCCACAGCCTTTCGGAATAAAAAAATGATCATAAATAAAAGCAAGACCTTTGCGGGTCTTGCTTTTTTTGCTATATAATAATTAATTACTTATCGAGGAGGTTTTTTCCATGGAAGATCGTTGCTTATTTTCTGCTCAATTGTATCAGTATCATGCGTTTTTGGAAGAAGAAGCACGTGCCAAAGGAACCGTTGACCAATACATGCGTGCGCTGCGTGCCTTTGCGCGTTGGCTGGATGGCGCACCAGTTACGCATCAGCGCGTGAGCCGCTGGGCCGACGCCCTTCTTGAGGAAGGCTATGCGCCTGTCACTGTCAATGCCATGCTGGCAGCGCTCAATGGCCTTTTTCATTGGCTGGGCTGGGAAGATTGCCGCTGCCGTTATCTGCGCGTGCAGCGCCGGCTGTTTCGTCCCGCCGAGCGTGACCTCAGCCGCGATGAATACACGCGCCTTGTACGTGCCGCTCATCGCACAGGCAACCATCGCCTGGCACTGCTCATGGAAGCCATTTGCGGCACCGGCATTCGTGTCAGCGAAGTGAAAGCCCTCACCGTGGAAGCGGCAGAGCAAGGGCGCGCCGACATCCATCTCAAAGGCAAGATTCGCACCATTCTGATTCCATCCAAGCTCTGCCAGAAATTGCTGCGCTATGCACGCGCTCATAAAATTGCCGCTGGTGAAATCTTTCTTGCCAGCGACGGCTCATCCCTGTCGCGCTGCCGCATTTGGTTGGAAATGAAGCGTCTGGCAAAAGCAGCCAACGTTGCGCCAAGCAAAATCTTTCCGCATAACCTGCGGCATCTCTTTGCCACTTTGTACTATCAGACTTACAAGGACATTTCGCGTCTCGCCGATGTTCTTGGTCACTCTTCTATAGAAACCACCCGCATTTATCTGGTGACTTCTGGCAATGAATGCCTGCATCAGCTCGATCGACTGCAGTTGGTGCTCTAGCATAATAGACAAAATCAATATTTTGTTAATTTCTATTCATCAATCCAATGATTCTCATTCGAAAAGCATTAAGCAAAACGTTTTAAGCTTATTACGTAAAGATTTTTTTGCGCAAAAAAACAGCTGACCCAATACTGGTCAGCTGTTAAAGCGCGCACGAAGCGAGGCCATTACATAACGAAAATCTAATGACCTTGATTTGTCATGCAAAAAAACAATATCATTATTTTTAGGTTTTAAATGACAAAATTCCGAATCTTGTGTTATAATTTTCGCATATAACAAAGAGCTTTGAGCTCAACAAAATATTGATTTTGACCAAGCGCTATAAAAGTGAAAGGAGGCTGACGATTTTGAGAGAATCATTGCTTGATTTTTGCCTGCGCACACAGCGGGAAGAACTTCTCCGTGAATGGGACAATGAGCGCAACGCACCGCTTACACCGGCGACTGTGTCTCATGGCAGCAAAAAGCGTGTTTGGTGGTGCTGTGCAAATGGGCACCGCTGGCAAGCGGCGGTTCATACCCGAACTGGTAGTGGCACAGGCTGTCCCTATTGTTCCGGACGTTATGCTATTGCAGGCGAAAACGATCTGGCCACTGTCCATCCTGCACTTGCCAAAGAGTGGCATCCTGAGAAAAACGGCGATCTCACCCCAAGCCAGGTGCTGCCTGGCAGTCACCGCCTTGTTTGGTGGCGCTGTGCCAAAGGCCACGCATGGCGCGCGCAGATCAAATCGCGGGTGAATGGCACCGGTTGTCCCATCTGCGCCAACAAACAGCTCAAAAAAGGCGACAACGACCTGGCCAGCCGCCACCCACATCTCGCGAAGGAATGGCATCCCACCAAAAACGGTGCCCTCACGCCGAGCGATGTGGTGCCGGGCACACGCCGCCGTGTCTGGTGGCAGTGCGCCAAAGGCCACGCCTGGCAGGCCAGCGTCGCCAGCCGTGTCAACGGCAGCGGCTGTCCTGTGTGTGCCGGCAAGGTCGTCGTCGCTGGCGACAACGACCTCGCCAGTCAGTACCCGCACCTCGCCCGAGAATGGCACCCCGTTAAAAACGGCAGCCTCACCCCTGAACAGGTCGCCCCAGCCAGCAATCGCAAGGTTTGGTGGCGCTGCCCGCAGGGCCACGACTATCAGGCCGTGGTGGCCAGCCGCACCCAGCGCGGCAACGGCTGCCCCTATTGCTCTGGTCGCAAGGTGCTGGCGGGCTTCAACGATCTCGCCACCAAATACCCTGAGGTCGCCAAAGAATGGCACCCCACGCTGAACAGCAGCCTCACACCGCAGGACGTTACCCCGGGCAGCCGCAAGCGTGTGTGGTGGCAGTGCAGCCAGGGCCACACCTGGAAAGCCATCATCTACAGCCGCACCGGCAGCCAGCGCTGCGGATGCCCTGTGTGCAGCGAACATACAGCAGGGAATAAACGGCATTCATAACAATGACACTTAACGAACCATTGAAGGGGGAATGTGCACGCGCAACAGTGCGTGTCTTCAATTAATACACCTCGCAAAACAATGAAGGGAGAGATTAAAATGGGTAAATTAAAAAAATATTTCTGTCTGCTGATCGCCGTGCTGCTGTTCGCAAGTATTATTCCTAGCGTGGCATTGGCAGATAATTCGGTTGCTTCGCCAACCGAGATTTATGTATCGGCGAACACTGAGAAGGATCCGAATAAGCCTATTGGGACGAGAGAGAATCCTTATTCAACTTTGGCTGATGCTGTGAACGCAATAAATAGTAGCTCAGAGAATAATTTTACAATTTATGTTATGTCAAATTTGGAAGTAAATTCTCTGGCTCGAATTGCAGATAAGCATGTAACGATTACCAGTGAAGGTGGTCCTTGGACAATCACACGTGGAGATAATATGAGTACGGCTTATGATACGGCACGTTTAACTTACAATCCTGCGATGATTGAAGTGACAACGCCTAATGAAAAAGGTGCGTCTGTTACTTTAACGAATATTACGCTGGATGATCATGAACGGCATGAAGGAATATATTATTTACAAGCCGCTTCTAATGCAAAGGGTGAAACGGAGTTTAGTTCAAACTATAGTGGAAATCCACCTGAGAGTTATTTTAGAACATACCAAAATACGGAAATTGTGCAGGATGCAATTATTGCAGGCTACGGAAACGGTGATGCTACTGCAAATATCATTCTCGGAGAAAAGGCAGTATTGAAAAATTATGGCGGGATGTCTGCTGTTCGCGTCACAGGTGGATCGACACTTACTATGAAAGACGGAAGCCAAATTATAGATGATGATACAAAAGCAAATTGGAGTCCAACAGCAGGTTATCACGAAAATGATAAAAGACAAAACGCTAAAGAAGATCATGGTGCCGCAGGTGCTGTCTGGGTACAAGGTACAGAAGCAACCATGAACAATGGCTCTGAGATCAGTAACGTTGTTGGCCGCGCGATCTATGCAGATGGCGGCACTGTAAACATTGGTGGGAAAATTAAAAATATAAAGAGTAATTCAGACATGTGGCAAGGAACCAGTGGTCTTGTGACTCATGTTCGAAATGGTGCATTGTGCACAATAAATCAGGGTGCTGTAATCAGTAATAATTTTATCAGTTTAGCAGATGCTTCAGGAACGCTTTTTGATATTATGCAAGCAAAGAGTAGTTTGGAAATGAAGAATGGGGCAACAATTGGTCCGTGGAATGGCACAGGAAATGTTTTCTTCATGCGAGGCATGAAAGAGGAGGAAAATAGAGGCACTTTAACTATTGATGGTGAAATTAAGGAAGTTAATACTAACGGCAATCATATCGTGCAAACTACACAGTCGTTTATTAATATTGGTGAAAATGCAAATATTCATCATAATAAGGTTTATTATGGTACGATATATATTCAGGGAGGAAATAATGTTGAGATAAGAGGCTCAATTTGTAACAATTATAGTACTGACCGTGGCGGTGCAATAGCCATAACCAATCATGGGGATAGTTGGGTTAATATGTACGATCCTGCTGTGATAAGCGGTAATTATTCCAACGAGACTGGTGGCGGCATCTTGGTCAGTGATGGTATCTTTACCATGTATGGTGGAACCATATCTGATAATTACGCTCGTTTAGATGGTGGTGGTGTATTCGTACGTCAAGGCGGTAGCTTCATAATGAAAGGCGGTACCATTACAGAAAACTATACAGCCACTGTTGGTGGTGGTATTGCTTTTCAATCCGGTGATGATGGAGGCAACGTAGAAATAAAAAAAGGTACCATAGAGGACAACTATATGTCATCGATCTTGGCTCCTAATGAAAATGCTGGGGTTCCTGATGAAGATGCTGGCACATGCTCTGTGAGTAATGTAGGAACTTCAAATGATATTGGAATAACAACTAGTGGAGGAAGCCGCATGGCCACTCACATGACACTTGATGATGATCCGAGCATTCAAGATTCGCGCATCTACATGCAAAAATACGACTTCTCCATTAAACGTCCATCAGAAGGTGTGAAATTCGGAAATGCAGCAACTGCTGATAATTTCAATAATAATAATCCGCTTCCATCAGGAACCGTTGCCTGTGATACAGCAGTGATAACAGCGCTTAGTTCTAAAAATTTAACAAATGTTGTTGGTGCTATGTGGTATCAGACGGATAAGGGTAATTTGCCGTTGACAGTGTATGATTTAGCCGTACCAACAAATCCAAGATATGATGCTAATAAAGAACTGTATGCAGCCGTTGTTAATACAAACGAAAAAGGAACTGTGGATGAAGGTAAAAAAGTTGCGCTGTATACGGTTGATGTCAAAGCGAATGGCAGTTTTGATCTGAATCTGCCTGGTGGAGCAGCAGATGGTGCTACAGCGAACATCATTACTTTGAAGCCTGTAGATCTAACAGCCTATATGGGTGGCGATGGCGGATACGATCAAGTGGTCATTCCAGGAGCTGCTGAGCAACCAGGAAGTAACACCCTGCCTCATCCATTGTTTCAACTTATAGGTACAGACGGAACGCCAATGAAAAATGTAGAAGGAACATTCGCCACTAGTGGCAAAACTTGGACTTTGGTTGAAGATGGAGCAGGTTACTATCATTTCAAAGAAGGCGAAGGTCAACCACCGGTGCGTGTGACATACACCAATGACACAACTGGTGAAACCACATTGAACGATAATTTTGAATTGAAAGATGTTCATGATACGTTCAATACCTATACCGTGGCCCTTTATACGGGTGAGGTGGATATGAGTCAAGTAACTGCAACACTGAATGGTGGCACGACATATGCTGTAGCATTGGGTACCAGTAAATTGACCGTGCGTGCTGTCCAAAATGCCGATCCTACGACTCCGATTTTAGCAGCAACTCCAGATTCTAAAGTTGCCGCTGACAGCGCAGCAGCTGTTGTTCTGGAAGGCACAACGTATACATTGAACGGCCTTGACGGTGTGACAATTCCAAGCGATGCTGCTCCATCCCTGCTCTTTGATAATATCATTGCATCTGATGGCAAGGGGGATGAGCGAAAAGCAGCATTAAAGGCTGCCGTTGATGAGGAACTTGGTGGTTCAAACAGTAACCGACAATATGAATACAAGTATCTTGACCTTGTTGATGCAAACAATGGCAATGCCTGGATTAAAGCAAGCAATGCTGTCACCATTTACTGGGGATATCCGACGGGTACGAATAAGACCACAGAATTTAAGATTCTTCACTTCAAAGATCTGCATCGTGACAGTGACAAATCCGGATTTGAAGTCGAGGATGTTGCAACATCTGAGATTGATGTAATCACGCCGACGATGGAAGATCAGGGCATTAAATTTGATGTCGCGCCGGGCGATTTTTCACCATACGTGCTTGTATGGGAAACGTCCACAACACCGGACCCAGGCACGAATCCAGGCACGGACCCAGATCCAACGCCAGACCCTGATCCTACACCAACACCAGAGCCAGAGGAACCAGATCAGCCTGAGTTGGAACGCGACGACCACTATGCGTACATTTTTGGCTATGAGGACAACACGATTCGTCCTGAGAATGACATCACCCGTGCTGAGGTGGCTACGATTTTCTATCGCTTGCTGACTGATGAATCTCGTGAGGCGTACCGCACGACGGACCACGATTTTACCGATGTGAGTGCCGATGCATGGCATGTTGAACCGGTGGCGACGCTGGCCAATGCTGGGCTGCTGGCAGGTTATGAAGACGGCAGCTTCCGTCCGGATGCGCCGATCACCCGTGCTGAGTATGCAGCGATTGCGACACGTTTCGACGAGCTGGCGGCTGCTGAGTCGAATTTCACGGACATCAGCGGTCATTGGGCCGAAGATGCCATCAATGCGGCGTATGGCGCTGGCTGGGTTGGCGGTTATGAAGACGGCACCTTCCGTCCTGACCGGAACATCAGCCGTGCCGAAGCCATGGCATTGATCAACCGTGTGCTGGAACGCGCCGTGGACAGCGAGGGCATGCTCGATGAAATGACGCATTGGGCCGACAACGATCCAGAGGCCTGGTACTATGCCGACATTCAGGAAGCCACCCATTCTCATACCTATGAGCGTGAGGAAGGCGAACAGTACGAAACATGGACAGACTTAGTGCCTCACAAGGTGTTCTAAGAATGGCTTGTTGTGTATGTAAAAGGACGCGCGTTGCGGCGCGTCCTTTTTTGCCGGTCTGACCTGTTTTATTTCCAAAAGCAAGCATTATTGACATGCCAGATATGGCCTGGCATGTCGAGCTGGCCTTGCCAAAAGTTTTGATATTGGCTATTTCAAAGAGGTCAGATCGGCGTATAATGAGAGTCAGTAATCATTCGGAGGAGGATGCTCGTTATGAAAAGAGTGTTGACGATTCAAGATATTTCCTGTTTTGGTAAGTGTTCGATCACGGTGGCGCTGCCGGTGATTTCAGCGATGGGTGTGGAGACGACGATTCTGCCAACGGCAGTGCTGTCGACGCACACGATGTTTAAGGATTTCACCTGCAAGGATCTGACCGATCAACTGGTACCGATTACGGACCACTGGAAAAAAGAGGGCATCCATTTCGACGCCATTTACACCGGTTATCTCGGCAGCCAGGAAGAAATTGAAATCTGCAAGAAGATCTTCGCCGAATTCAAGGACGACGACACGCTGATTTTCATTGACCCTGTCATGGCGGACCACGGCAAGCTGTATCCTGCTTTTGACGAAGCCTATGCGAAGCAGAACGCCACCCTCTGCGGCGAAGCGGACATCATTGTGCCAAACCTCACCGAGGCTTGCTTCATGACCGACACAGAGTATAAGGAAAGCTACGACGAAGCCTATGTGAAGGAGCTGCTGAACAAGTTGGCTGCTTTTGGCAGCAAGGTTGTGGTGCTGACAGGCATTGCTTTGTCTGAAGGCAAGAACGGCGTGTACGGGCTGGATACGCGCAGCGGCGAGTATTTCTTCTATCAGAACGACCATGTGGACGCCGCTTATCATGGCACTGGCGATGTGTTCTCCAGTGTGTCGGTCGGCGGGATTGTGCGCGGTTTGGCGCTGAAGGATGCTTTTGCGCTGGCTGCTGACTACACGGCTGAAACGATTCGTGAAACCTTGAAAAATCCAGACAAGCCTTGGTACGGGGTGGACTTTGAAACCACCATTCCACAGCTGGTGAGTGGCCTGGCGGAAAAACTGCATCAATAATCGAAAAGCCCTGCGCGCGCAGGGCTTTTTTGATGGAAAAAGTGAAACTTTACATAGATTTTAACAAAGCAAGGTGGCAGGCTTTACAATGGGTGCGTAGAATAATCATCGGTGAGTGAAACCGAGCGCACTGCGTTCCATCCCCTGGCGGTGATTGGGCAGTAGGACGCCACCAATAAGCTGGCCCGTCACCGTGAGACGCACCCCTGTTAACGCTCGCGCACTTTCCCACGATATCATTCCCCTTGCTTGGCAGCCTGGACTGGGTTGCCTTCTTTTTTTGAACACTTGCAGGCAAAAAGCAGGCCGACTGTCGTTGATTGGACAGTCGGCCTGCTTTGTTTGTGATGTTGTATTGTTCAGCGGCAGGCGCGGCAGCTGCTGCAAGCGGCTGCGTCGGCATTTTCACCGAATACGAGGGTGTTGAGCTTTTGGCCTGTTGGGGTCATGGCGAGGCCGCCTTCTGCGGTTTCGCGCAGGGTGGCTGGCAGGGTGTCGCCGATGCGCTTCATGGCGAGGATAGTTTCGTCGGCAGGAATGTGGCTGGCGATGCCGGCAAGGGCGACTTCGGCCGCCATGAAGGCGGTGGTGACGCCGCCGGCGTTGCGCTTGATGCAAGGAATTTCGACGAGGCCGGCAACAGGATCGCAGACGAGCCCGAGGATGTTTTTGATGGCGATGGCAACGGCTTCGCCGCTCATGGCAGGCGTGCCGCCGGCCAGTTCAACCACGGCTGCAGCGGCCATGGCACTGGCGGAGCCGCATTCGGCCTGGCAGCCGCCGGAAGCGCCGGCGAGGGAGGCGTTGTTGCCAATGACCATGCCGACAGCGGAAGCGGTAAAGAGGGCCATGACGCAGTCGTATTCGTCGAGGCTGTATTCTTCCTGCATGGTGACGATGGCTGCAGGCAGAATGCCGCAGCTGCCTGCGGTTGGTGCAGCAACGATGCGGCCCATGGCGGCGTTGAGCTCGCTGACGGCGAGGGCGCGCCAGATGGCACCGCTGATGAAGCTGCCGGTGAGAGACTTGCCTTGCTTGTGAACGCTATAGAGTTTATAGGCATCGCCGCCGGTGAGGCCACTGGTGCTGCGGATGTTGGGATCGGTGCCTTTTTGGATGCTTTCTTGCATGACATGGTAGTTGTCGCGCATTTTGTTGAACAGCACCTTGGGTTCGGTGTCCATTTGCTCGGCCTGATCGCGAAGCACGATTTGGCTGATGGCTTCACCGCGTTCGGTGGCAGTGTTGACAAGTTCGGCGATGCTGGTGTATTTCAATGTTTCCATAGGAGATCCTTCCTTTCTCACGCAATCGGCTGCACAGCGATGCATTTGTAGATGTTGTTGGCGGCTTCGATTTCAGCGCACAGTGCGCCGATATCGTCATGACGGAGGCTGTCCATGGACAGGGTCATGATGGCTTCGCCGCCGCGTGTTTTGCGTGAAAGGTCAAAGTGGCAGATGTTGCCCTGATAACCGGTGAGAATGCGGGTCACTTCTGCAATGGCGCCCGGCGCATCGCGATGGATGACGATGAGGGTGAAGTATTCGCCAGTCAATGAAACAGGCATGTCGTTGACACGCACGACTTCGATGCGGCCGCCGCCGACACTGGCGCCGCGCAGGGAAGCGGTGCTGCCGTCGGCTGCTGTGAGATGGATCTCTGCAGTATTTGGATGGCTGTCGGCAAATTCGGTTGGCGTGAAGGTGATGGCAACACCTTGCTCTTGGGCGATGGTGAGGGCGTCACGCAGGCGTTCGTCATCCGGACGCATGCCAAGAATGCCAGCAACGAGGGCGCGATCGGTGCCGTGGCCTTTGTACGTTTTAGCAAAAGAACCGTGCAGGAAGATCTCGGCTTGGACAGGTGCCTGGCCGAGCAGCGTGCGTGCCATCAGGCCGATGCGCGCAGCGCCTGCAGTGTGAGAGCTGGAAGGCCCGATCATTACGGGTCCGAGGATGTCGAATACATTCATAGGGCGTGGTCTCCTTTACTATGTGATTGTTTGCTGTCTTTAGCATAGCATTTGCATAGAGGGGCTGCAATGGTTGGCGTAAGGCTTTCTATAAGAATGATAAATAGTTCATGTACACCGGAAACGGTATGTATATACATATCAACTATTTATCATTGTCAATATGCAAGGAAAATGATAAAATCAATATATAAACAATCGGCGTAAAACATTTGCTTTTAGTGACTTTTTGTAACTGATCGATGATCGAAAGGAAGGTGTCTCTTATGCGTGTTCTGGAAAAGATTCGCCGCATTTTTGCTAGTGATGCCAATTACAGCAAACGTGACAAGGCCGATTTAATGAGCAATTCTTTGTGGGATGGTGTCTATGACCGTTCCGGCGTGCCAAAAGATGGGCGCGGGGCAATCCCTAAAGATCTAGGTAAAAAAGTCAATAAATAGCAATGAAAAAGGACCATGCATGACGCATGGTCCTTTTGTGTTAGCGATTGGTGATGTGATTGACGGTGATGAAGCTGGCTACAAAGGCAAAACATTGGATGACCAGCGGCATAGGATCATCGAACAGTCCATCTACTGGCAGGCTGAGAATGCCACGCTCCACCAAGAAAAGCAATAGGAAAGGGCCGATCACAACGAGCCAGGAGAGCGCCAGTGTGATGGGCGGCACCGTTAAGCGGCTACGCACGCAGAAATTGAGCATGATGCCGCTGATGATCCAGCCTGGTAACGATGGCACCAAACTGGCCTGCAGGCTGGTTGGCCAGTGGATGGTGTAGGCTGAAAAGATGGTGTCGAAAAATGCGTAGACGGCGTCAGAAAGGGCGAAGGCCGCATAACAGAAGATGACATAGATAATGAAGCGTAAAATGTTTTTCATAGTGAGGCCTCCAATAGAATAATGTCGGTCAGCGAGAGGTGCGTTTGTCACGGCGTGCACGCCATGCACGATCCTTGAGTGCCAGCACATGGGCAATCAGCCAGGAAACAAGAAAGACCACGATGGACCAAAGCAGAATGGTCAGCGTTGGCCAAGGAACGAGAACATCCCATGTCGGCTGAACAAAGACCTGAAACGCAAAAATGACCAGCGCAGAAACGATGTAAATGCGCAGCGTGCATTGAGAAAGATATTGGATCTTGGCGCCGGATTTATAATGGCGGCAGAGATAAGCGATCAGGTAAAAAATACCGGCTGCGAGCAGCAGTTCGCTGTAGGTGTTCAATGGCTGCAGTGCACTGCTGGCTTGGTAGGTTGGTGTGCTGAAGAGCTGATAGAGACGAATGCCCACACCGGCAAGCACGGCAACGGCAGCTGCAAGTGCCAGCTTAGGTCGGTGCGGTACGCGGTACAGCCAAGCGCCAAGCAACAGAAAGAAAAGCATTGTGCTTGGGTTCATAAGGATGACTTGATCGGCAAAGGTCTGCACACACACTGGCAGATGTGGTGCCAATGGGTTGTAGATGTAGATGATGATAAACAAAAGCAGCGTGGCATAGCTCAGTGTTTGCAGTCCTTTGAGACGTGCAAGCAATGGCATCAAAAGATAGAAGCCAAGAAGCATTTGTAGATACCAGAAGTGATACGGTCCGCGTACCCAGCTGACCACCATTTCTGCAGGCGAGAGCAATACGTCGCCATTGTACAGGCGCATGGCCTGATCGACAACGACATAGAGTGCCGACCAAAGCACGTAGTTCTTTAATATGAAGGAAAATTTCTTTTTCAAATTAAATTGGTAACGGTCTCGCAGCAGCAATACGCCGGAAATCATCATAAAGAGCGGCAGCGCTGTGCGTGCTAATGCGTTGATGATGTAAGGCAGGGCGCCGGATGGATTCAGCAGTTGTGCATCCATGCGCACGTAAATGGCTGATACATGGAGCAAAACGATGGCAAACGTTGAAATGATTTTGAGAATATCGATGAACGACAAGCGTTCAAGTGAATTCATAGACATTCAGTGTCCCCCTCTAATGCGATGCAATAAGTTTATAGTACCAGTTTCACCGAGCGCGGGCAACAAAAGAGTTGCGTTTTTTCGAGATTTCTCCAGATGCGTTAATCACACATGTTATGGGCTGATGACGACGGTGGACGATTGTTTCAGAGAGGCCTCACGAAACGAGCATAAAAATGACAAAACAGTAACACTGCGGTGACATTTTTGGTGGTGATAGCGGCAAATTGTCATGGCGCTGTTGAGATTCGCGCAGGAAAATGCGTTATGATAATAACCGTTGCTTCGCACCTATTTTCTCAAGAGGAGGAGGATACAATGAATCAGGGACGAATCAATCATTTCAAAAAGATGGCTGTGGCGCTGATGCTGACCATGGTGGTATTGCTGAGTTCAGCAGCACCAGTTTTTGCAAAGGACGACGCGGCTCAACATATCATCTTGACGGTTGGTGTCAGCGACATGCAGCTGGATGATGAGACCATTTCTATTAAAGATGGGGTGCCAGTGCTCAATGGCGGGCGTGTGTATGTGCCGCTGCGCGCTGTGGCTGAAGGCTTTGGAGCAGAAGTCAATTACGACGCTGCCACTGGCGACGTGACCATTACCACCGATGACAATGAAGTGGTCATGAACACGCTGGCGAGTGTGTACACGGTGAATGGCACATTGAAATGGATGGACATGGCGCCATATGTAAACAGCGATGGCCGTACCATGGTACCAGTGCGTTTTGTATCTGATGGACTTGGCTATGCCATCGAAACAGGCACTGATGACAATGGTGCAACGACGGTCACCATTTCTCGCAATGATGAATAAGAGCGCTGTGATAGGAAACGTTACCAGCCTGTCATTTTAAAATGGTGACGATCAGAGACTGCCTTGCGGCAGTCTTTTTTTGTTTCCGCCTTGTCCCTTGAAATTTATAGGGAATCATATTATCATGGATGAAACGAGTGCAAATTTTCTCTATGTAAAGAAAGGGATGTGAACCTATGAATTTGCGAAAAATCCTTCCAATGGCCCTTGGCGCGCTGGCGATTTGCGTGCTGCTGCCATTGGCACCAAGTGCTGGTCATGCAGCCGAAGTGACCAGCATCGATCCGCCGAAAGCAGGCGATACAAAACTTTGGGTGACGTTTACCAACGGCAAAGATGGAGATAAGTATGAAATCTATGTGAATGGTACCAAAGTGAATTCTGGCTCTTTAAGCGGGGAAATTTCAAACCCGAATCGCATGTATTTTAACCTTGAGTATGTTCCGGAAGGTGGTACTGCAAAAGGCGTGGCAGCTGGTGATAAGATCGAGCTGCGCATGCAGAATGGTTCGGAAATGATTTCTCGTGAAGTGACCGTTGCATCGGATGCCGATCCACATCCGCCAACAGAAATGAAAGTGGAATCTGATAAGGTTGCCCAAGGCGATGCCGTATTTGCAACGCTGGTCTTTGACAAAGATTATGTGCCACATGCGGATGATAAAGTTATTGTCATGCGTTATGACAAGGATGACAAGGATCTTGGCATGTATACCGTGGATCTGCCGGATGTTTATGATGGTTCTGTGAAGGTGCAGCTCAAAGACAGTGCCGAAACAGCATATTACACTTTGACGTTCTTGTCTGGCGGCGAGACGGTCAACCTGCCTTCCGTGCGTGTGGATGTGACTGAAGGCGGCGATTCCGGCACCACTGATGAGCCAGATAAGGACCAGCAGGAAATCCTTGACAAAGCAGTATCCATGACATTTTCTTATCCATCGAGCACCGTTTCTCTTGGGGAATCTGTTACCCCAACCATTCAATTGACTGATGCAGCAGGCAATACCTATGATTACACTGGTTCAGTGATTTTCAGTTACAGCGGTGATGCTGTGGCAGAAGGCACCTTTGATGCCAACGGCCGTTTCACTGTTGGTTCCGACCAAAGCTATATTGGCACCAAGATTCAAGTGACGGCAATGGTGGGCTCTTTCTCACGCACCGTTGAACTGACGGTCCAGGCTGGCGACAAGAGCTTGATCCTGACGCCGGATTCTGGCAGCAGCGGCAACGCTCGTGCGGTCACCTTCCAGTTGGCCGATGGTTCCGGCAATCGTCTGCGCCTGGTTTGGGAACCAACGGTTGCTGAAGTGGTCATCAAACCAACCGATTCTCAGAGCACCGCTAAAATGGCAGGGACTGTCACCAATCTCAGCTCTCTGACCACCAATGGTTCCGGCACCATGCTGATTTCCAGTGATGCCGTGGCTGATGCACAGCTGTACATTATCTTCCGCGATAACAGCGGTCGTTTCTATCAGACTGCACTCACCAATTTCAGTTTCACAGAAGGCACTGGCGAAAATGAAATGAGTTTGCAGCTGAACATCAACAGCAACAGTTATTCTGTCAATGGCATCACCTATACTGCAGATACGCAGCCAGTGGTTCAGGACAATCGCACGTTCGTGCCATATCGTCTCCTGGCAGAAGCCCTTGGCGGTTCTGTTACCTATGACAACAGCACTCAGACCATCACTACGGTTGACGGTGGAACAAGCATCATCATGACGATTGGCTCCACAAACTATACGGTGAATGGCACGCCGGCGACAATGGATGTTGCACCGTTCATCAATTCTGATAACCGCACGATGGTGCCACTGCGTTTCTTAGCGGAAGCCCTCGGCTGCAAAGTAACACCACAATATGCGGCCAATGGCACAACAACCATCGGTGTCTTAGTTGAACGATAATGAATGATTTAAGAGCGCTTCGGCGCTCTTATTTTTTGCAGCTTGCAATGGGGTGTGGTTTTCGGTACAATATAGAGAATAACAACCTTATCTAAAAAGAGGAGGCAGCAGAGTGTTTAGTTTAAGAACGTTGATCATCTTCATTATCTATGCTGCTGTATTATATTTTGGCTATCGCCTTGAAAAGCAACTGTCACGTCACAATAATGCACGTCCAGGCTTGATCTTGCCGGTGCTGGCAGTGATCGTGGCAGCGGGACTGAGTTTTAGAAACTTTTGGATCGCTTGGGATGTGCAGTTTAGTGTCTTTGCTTTTTTGGCTGCGGTGGCATTGTTTGTGTTTTATGCAGTGCCAGCCATTTATTTTATTCTGCTGTATATTGAAGGGCGGCAGGAAGTGCGGTCGCGCAAATTGTCACGCTCGGTGCGTGCACGTCAGGTGAAAACGCAGCAGCGTGTGCAGGCAAATTTGCAGCAGCGCTATGAGTCACCGCTTGTGAAGCAGGAACCAATCATCTATATGCCGGAAAAACGCACCACGCCAAATATCCGTGCGCCGCAGAAAAGTGCAGCGCCAAAGACGGCGGCGCGTTCATCATCTCCGCAGACATCGCGCACAAAGCGCGAACGTCAAACCAATAATCGCAACAATAAGCGGAAACGCTGAAAAAGGGACCGTGCCGATGGCGGCGCGGTCTTTTTCTGTGCGGGCAATCTCTGCTCGGCATTGTTGCCGAGCAGACAGGATGATATAATGAGGGGACAGGCGCAAACGTTGCTTGTTCTAAAATGATTTTGCAGAATCTCTTTTTTATAGAAGCTTTTCACCGAAAGGAGTTTTAATTATGGAAATTCAACAAGTTGTATCCGGCTTCCGTCTTGTGGAAGAGCGGCAGGTGCCGGAAACCAACAGCCTGGGGCGTCTTTTCATTCATGAAAAGAGCGGCGCACGGCTGCTGCAGCTGGCCAATGATGACAGCAATAAGGTGTTTGGCATCGGCTTCCGCACACCGTCAGCCAACAGCACCGGTGTGGCACATATTCTGGAGCACAGTGTGCTCAATGGCTCAAAGAAATATCGTACAAAAGAACCGTTCATGGATCTTTTGCGTTCCAGTCTTAGCACTTTTTTGAACGCGATGACCTTTTCTGATAAGACAATCTATCCAGTGGCAAGCCAAAACGACAAGGATTTCGACCACTTGATGGATGTGTATCTTGATGCGGTGTTCCATCCGGCTATTTATGAGCGCAAAGAAATTTTCCTGCAGGAAGGCTGGCATTATCACATTGAAAAGCCGGAAGACGCGATAAGCTATCGCGGCGTGGTTTACAATGAAATGCGCGGTGCGCTGTCCAGTGCCGATGCGCAGGTGGGAGATATGATCTTGTCCTGCCTCTATCCGGATACCATTTATGGCAAAGAGAGCGGCGGTGATCCTTATGAGATTCCTAGCCTGACTTATGAAGCCTTTTTGGATTTCCATCGCCGTCTCTATCACCCGGCCAACAGCTATATCTTCATTTATGGCGATGGTGACATTGAACATTTTCTGTCTCACATCGATGAAGCTTATCTGAACGATTATGACAAGGCGGAAGTGGATTCTGCTATTTCTTGGCAGGAGGCCTTTGCGGCACCACAGGAAGTAGAAGCCACCTATTCGGTGGCACCAGATGCCGATACGACGGACAAAGATTTTCTGGCGTATGCGGTTTCTTTGGGTACGCGCAAAGACCCTGCTGATATTTTTGTGGAAGAAGTGCTCAGTGAAGTATTGGTGGATTCCCAGGCTGGATTGGTCAAAAATGCACTTTTGGCTGCTGGCATTGGTGAAGATGTTTCTGCCTTCAGCAACGATGGTTTGCAGTTGCCATTTGGCATTGTGGCAAAAGAAACGGATGCGGCCAAGCGCGAAGACTTTGTGCGCATTGTTGAAGACACCCTGCGCGGTTTGGTGCGCGATGGCATTGATAAAGATCTATTGACGGCTGCTGTGAACAAGATGGAATACGCACTGCGCGAGGCAGAAGGCTACACCACTCGCGGCATTATCTACTATATCAATGCATTTGAAACCTGGCTTTATGATGGCGACCCATTTGATGCACTGTGCTACAATGACACGCTTTCCATGCTGCGCGAAAATATTGCGAGCGATTATTATGAACGTTACATTGAAGAGCGCATTTTGAACAACCCGCACAAGGTGATTCTGACGGTGCGTCCACAGCCAGGAAAGAACGATGAAAAAGACGCCGCCATTACGAAGGCGTTGGCTGATTACAAGGCTTCCTTGAGCGAAGACGAGGTGGCAGCACTGGTGGAAGAAACACAGCGCTTGCTGGCGCGTCAGAACCGTGAAGACACGCCGGAAGAAAAAGCAACCATTCCGCATTTGGAACGCGCCGATGTGACCGGCAGTTTCCCAGTGATTCCGTGCAGCGAAGAAACCATTGCCGGCGTGACGGTGCTGCATCATCCGCTTTTCACGGCAGGCATTGATTATACCGATATGCTGCTGTCTCTGGATCATATTGACGTTGACGATCTGCCATACCTCAGCCTGCTGACTAGTTTGATCGGTGCGGTGGACACAGAAAACTACACATACAGTGCCCTCAGCACGGCGGAATATTTGACCAGCGGCGGCATTCGCATCACCAGCCGCGCCATCCAGGATTATCATGATCCTGACAAGTTTACTCACAAACTTCTCGTATCTTCGAAGACGCTGAGCCCGGAAGACACCGCTGGATTTTTGAACCTTGCCTGGGAGCAGCTGACCAAGAGCGATTTCAGTGATAAAAAACGTTTCCGTGAAGTGGTTCAGATGCTGAAGAACCAGATTCAAATGGGCATTTTCCAACAGGGACATACTGTGGTGGCAGGCCGTGTGACGGCGTACCACAGTGCGTTCAGCCGTTTCAATGAATATCTGAACGGCCTTGATTTCCTGTTCTTCCTGCAGGACCTTGACAATCATTTTGATGAACGCTTTGATGACGTGCTGGTACGGGTACAGGGCCTTTATGCGAAGCTTTTGACGCGCAAAGGCATGATTGTTTCTGTGACTGGCAGTGATGAAAGCTATGCAGCAATTCGTCCGCTGCTTGCTGAATGGCTCGAACGCCTGCCGGATGTGGAGTATCCGCATGCTGATTGGCAGGTGCCGGTGGAAGTGCTTAATGAAGGCATTCAGTCTTCAGCCAATGTGCAATATGTGGCAAAAGGTGCAGATCTGCGTCCTTTGGGCGTGCGCTACAGCGGTGTGATGGAAGTATTGTCCAATCTTTTGACCAATGACTACCTTTATAATAACATTCGCGCCAAAGGCGGTGCCTATGGCCAGGGAATCCGCTTCAGCCGCAACGGCAGTGTCAGCTGCTATTCCTATCGTGACCCAAATTTGGAAAATACCATTGCAGTATATGATGGCATGGCGGACTGGCTGGAAAATCTGGAGATGGATGACGCGTCGCTGACCAATGTCATCATTGGCGTCATGAACCGATTCAACCCTGTGATGACAGCACGCGCTCAGGGTACTTGGTCCTTAACCAGCCATGTCAATGGGGCAACGCGCGAAGACATTGTGAAGGCGCAGGAAGAAGCATTGGCGACAACGGTTGATGAACTGCGTGCGTATGCACCGGTGCTGCGGCAGGCGATGGCAGAGAACCATCTCTGCGTGCTCGGTGGCAGCGAACGTGTGAAACAAGCAGGCGCAATGTTTGACCACGTCATCAAGCTGGAAAATTAAATAAAATACATGCCTTAGAGGCCGATCAAAGAGGGGAGCTGTTCGCAAACAGCACCCCCTCTTTTTGTTAAGAAACCTGGTTATATTGCGCGGATAATCGGGCAAAGTGGCGGTTGTGCCAGCTATGGCCATGTGCTACAATGAACTTGATTTGCATTTTGAAAATAACCTTAAAAGGAGCGTGAACTCCGTGTCAAATGATCCAAAACAGGGTGGTGGTCAGAAACCAACGTCGGACCTGCCTCCTTATGAACGTATCATGCAACAGAACACCGCTCAGGCTAAAAATCCAACCCAGCAAGCGCCACAAAAGGCAAAAACGCTGGAGGATGCAGCTGCACAGCGCGCAGAAGCACGGCGGAAAGGCATGCAAGCTGCTGCTGCCAGACAACGGGCTGCTCAGTCAGGGAATGCCAAAGAACAGGCTGGTCGTCGTGCGGCAGCTTCTGAAGGGCAAGCGCCAAAACGGAAGCCGGCGCCGCAAGGTGGCAGCCATAAACAGCCTCCGAGACGAAAAAAACGCCGCCGCCGCATTCCGTGGGTGGCCATTGTTCTTCTCGTGTGTATGGCCATTGTCGTCGTTGCTGTTGTGCAGTTTGGCCGCAACTGGGTGCTGCCGGCGAATGCTGACGATACACAGTTGGTAGAAGTGGAAATTCCGGCTGGCACGCCTGTCAGCGAAATGGGGGATATCCTTGAACAACAAGGCATCATCCGCTCAGCAAATTCTTTCAGCCTTTATGTGCGGTTGAAAGGGGTCGCAAGCAATCTTCAAGCTGGGGTGCATGACCTGGCGCCATCCATGACGTTGGAGGAAGTGGTTGAAACCTTGCAGCAAGGCGCAGAAGAGGCTGGCCTTGTAAAGGTAACGGTCAATGAAGGGCTGACCATCGATCAGATCGGTGATGTTATTGATGAAAGCACGCGCTACAGCAAACAGGATTTCCTTGATCTCATGAACAATAGAGAGTTCTTGGAAAAACTGGTGCAGCAGTATCCGATCCTTACCGATTCTTACAATAATGCCAATGTGCGTTATGTGTTGGAGGGCTATCTGTTCCCTGCTACGTATGACATGGCATCTGATGACACCTTGGAAACCTTGGTGACTCAGATGGTTGATAAAACCAATGAAGTTCTCAGTAAGTATCAGGCAGATATTGATGCCTCCAGCTACAGCTTGCAGGATATCATGAGCATTGCTTCTTTGGTTGAAAAAGAAGGTGTAACAACCAAAGACCGAAAGCTCATTGCAGGCGTCTTCTACAATCGTTTGCAAGCAAACATGCCAATCCAGTCCGACATCAGTGTGCTCTATGCATTGGGCACCCATAAAGAGATCGTGACGTATGACGATCTGCAAGTGGATTCTCCATATAATTTGTATCTGAATACTGGCTTGCCACCAGGACCATTTAACAGTCCAAGTGAAGATGCCATCGTTGCGGCTTTAGAACCAACCGCCAGCGATTACCTCTATTTCTATGCCAACATTGATACTGGTGAAGTGTTTTACACCAATGACTATGAACAGCATTTGAAGTGGCAGGAAGAGTATGAAGAAACTGGAGACATTCAGAATTGAGACAATGACTTTGTTTTTCGTGCAATGGTGAAGTGATAAACAAAGAGGGGATATTGTGAGCAAAGAAACTTCCCGAAAATCCTATTATCCGGCGCTGGACAGCTTGCGTGTGCTGGCCATGGTGGCCATTTTGGTCTACCATTATGCACCGCATCGTTTGGCTGGTGGTTTTATTGGTGTGGATCTTTTTCTCGTCATTTCTGGTTTCCTGCTGGCACGCAGTTTGCTGAAATGGGAGATCAAGGGATTTAAGAGAAACTATGCAGCCTATTTGGTTAAGCGTGTATTGCGCTTGGGAATACCAATGGTGCTGGTGTTTCTGGCGTCGGTGTCAGTGATCAACATTTTTTTCCCAGATCTTTTGTACAACATTCGCGGAGCCCTGCTTTCGAGCGTCGTGTATGTGAACAATTGGTGGCAAATCAATCTGGGGTATTCCTATTTTGAACAATATGTGCATCCATCTGCTTTTACCCATCTCTGGTATGTAGCAGTATTGATGCAGTTGTGTGTGGTGTGGCCGCTGCTTTTCATGCTGCTGCGCCGTATGAAGAAAGGTCCCTTTGCATTGGCAGCGGTGCAGCTGGTGCTGGCAGTGGTCAGTGCGGTGCTCATGGCGGTGCTTTATAGCGGTAACGGGGATCCTTCACGTGTATACTACGGTACCGATACACGACTCTATGCTTTCGCGCTTGGCGGCGCCTTAGGCTGCATTTGGCGGCCGGGAAAAATGGTGCAGCAGCATGGGCGAAAGATGGGCGTTTTAGCCGATATCGTCAGTGTGATTGGCATTGCACTGCTGGTTTTGCTTGCCTTACGCTTGCAGGATCAGTCGGTGTGGACCTATCGCGGTGGTTTGTTTTTGGGCGCGGTGGTCAGCACCATCACGATCGCCGCTTTAACGGTGCCAGGAAGTTTGGTGGCGCGTCTTTTTAGTCTGCGTCTTCTGACTTACTTGGGCAAATGTACCTTTAGCACCTACTTGTGGTATTATCCTGTCTTGACGATGGGGAATATGACGCCATTTTTGGCGTCCAATAAATGGATTCAGTGGATCATTTTGCTGGTGCTTTCGCTGGCGACATATCAATTCATTGAGCAAGGTTTTGTCAGCAAAGTGACAAAAGGACAACTGCCTGACAAACAGCGTATTGCCGATTTCCTTGCGTCGGTGGCTACGAATAAGCTGCATTTTGCAGCGGTGGTGCTGGTAGTGGCACTTTGTGTCTCCAGTGGTGTTGGTTTTGCGCGAGCGCAAAGTGGTGACAATGAAACAGTGGCTGAGATGCAGGCACAGATAGCTGCTAATGAAGCGCTGTTGGCAAAACAGGAAGCGCTGCGCGAACGCAACGAGCAAGCGGAAATCAAAGACATTCCTTATCTGGATCGCTCCGTCATGCTCTATTGCCGTGAACTTAAAGTCACTTTTGTGGGAGATTCTATTTTGCTTGGTGCGGCAGCACCGCTCACGGAAGTTTTTCCACAGTCTTATATTGATGGGAAAGTGGGCCGTCAATTGAGCCAGAGCAACGACGTGGTGAAAAGTTTGATTGATGCTGGCAATATGAATGATATTGTTGTCATTGTTTTGGGGTCCAATGGTCCGTTTACGGAAGAACAGCTGGACAGCCTCATGGAGCTATTAGGGGATCGCGAAGTGTTCCTGATGAACACGAAGGTGCCGCGTGAGTGGCAGGACAGCGTGAATGCCATGCTGCAAAGCTATGCTGATAAGAGCAAGAAAGACAATTTCCACCTTATCGATTGGAACAGTTTCATTGCACAACATCCGGAATGGTTGTATGAAGACGGCACGCATCCAACGCCGGAAGGTGCGGAACAATTTGCGAAGCTGATCGCCGATTCGCTCTATGATGAATTGGCCAGCGATGAGCGTAAGGAAAAAGACAAGTTGGCGGATGAAGCGACCAAAGAACAGACAACATCTGCTGATGCCAAGGAAGACAGCGCTAATACAGATGATAACAGTTCTGATACATCTGCAAACAGCAATAACAACAAAGGATAAAATGATACAGTGAGAGGCAGCGTTCATGAGAACGCTGCCTCTTTTTTTGAATAAAATAAATAAAAAAATATTTCTTTGGGGGATTGATTGTTGAGTGAGAGAGAACTATAATACAATAGAAATCGATACAAGAGGCTGTGATGTATAACAGCAAGAGGAAGGGCTTGGCGAATGCGTCGACAACTTGTCGGCGCATTCACCAGGCGCTTGCTTTCTGGCCAATGTATCGTGGCCTTCCGTTGTGAAGGCTTGAACATCATCAGAAGGAGTGTCAGTTACTATGAATAGTTACAGTGTTGCATTGCCTCAATACACCATCGGGGCAGATTGTTATGAAAAGATCGGTTATTTTGCAAGATATTACGGCAATAAGGCTGTCGTCATCGGCGGGGAAACAGCTATGGCCAAGGCCAAAGATGCGATTTTGGAAGGCATTAAGGATTCCAACGTTGAAATTTTGGACTTCATTTGGTATGGTGGCAACTCGACTTATGAAAACGGGGATGCGTTGATTGCCAACCCGACCGTTCAGGAAGCGGATATTATTTTTGGTGTTGGCGGTGGCCGTGCCTGCGATACTTGCAAATATGTTGCCGATAAAATGGACAAGCCACTGTTCCTGTTCCCTACTGTAGGCAGTAACTGCGCATCTGTAACAGCTATTTGCGTTATGTATAATGAAGACGGCAGCCTCAACAGCTACTATTATCCAAAGCTTGCTGAGCATACGTTCATCAATACACAGATCATTGCAGAATCTCCAACAGAAATGCTTTGGGCTGGTATCGGTGATGCTCTTTCCAAAGAATGCGAAGCCGTATTCTCCAGCCGCGACGATCAGCTTTCTCATACACCATTGATGGGGGTTCAGCTCAGTAAGATCTGCACAGAACCATTGCTGAAATATGGGAAAGAAGCCATGGAATCCAGCAAGAAAGGTGAAGACAGCGAAGCATTGCGTGAAGTCATTCTTGACATCATCGTTTCCACTGGTTTGGTTTCCAACATGGTTACACACATGCCAGAATACTACTATAACTCTTCTTTGGCACATTGCGTATATTATGGCACTGTTGGTACCCCTGCTGGCGAAGAACACCGTCATGGTGAAATCGTTTCTCTCGGTGTGCTCTGCCTTTTGACTTACGACAAGCAGCTTGAAATGCGTGACCGTATCATGCAGTTCAACTATGATCTTGGACTGCCAATCTGCTTCGATGATCTTAACATTGATGAAAGTGAATTTGACAGCATGGCAGACAAGTCTGTCACCGGTGCTGAATGGAAGTTCCGTTCTAAAGACATCACTCGTGAAAAATTCATTCAGTGCATGAAGGATCAGAACGCAGCTGGTCGTGCATTCAAAGAAAAAATGCAGGCACAGGCCTAAGTGGCTCTTTATGACGGCTTATAAAACAGACAAATATCTTGACAGCGTTTGTGAGAACGCGTAGACTTTTAATCGAATAAAATATGTTACAAATCTTCAGGGCGGGGTGTGATTCCCCACCGGCGGTATAGTCCGCGAGCCGAAAGGCATGAACCGGTGTGATTCCGGTACCGACAGTATAGTCTGGATGGGAGAAGATGGTGTCCCTGGGATTTTATGTATCGCCAGGGACATTTTTTGTGCCGGCGATTAGGAAAGGGGACTTGATATGAGTCGTTATAATCGTGTGAAAACCGTTGCTTTTGTCGGTGTGCTGGGCGCGCTTAGCTGTGTGTTGATGCTGCTGCGTTTTCCGTTGCCGTTCGTACCATCGTTTTATGAATTTGACATTGCAGAACTGCCAGCACTTTTTGCGGGCTTTTTCTTAGGGCCAGTGGCAGGCTGTGGTGTAGTTTTAGTAAAGATTGTGCTCAAGTTGATGTTTCAGGGTACATCGACCGTTTTTGTCGGTGATTTATCGAATTTGATTGGCAGTATGTGCTTCATTTTATCGGCATCATTGATCTATCGCCGCATGCATACAAAAAAAGGCGCAAAAATTGCGCTCGTTTTTTCGACGATTTTCGTCAGTGTGGTGTATGTTTTTTTGAATGCCTACATCATGCTGCCGATGTATGCAAGCTTGTACGGACTGCCTATTGAAACAATTGTGGCAATGGGCCATGCGGTCAATCCATGGGTTAACGATACCGTAACCTTGATGATTTTTGCAGTCTTTCCGTTCAACATTATCAAACATGGTGTGACATCATTGTTGACATATTTATTGTATAAACGTGTCGGCAATGTGCTGCGGTCAATGATGGGCTTGTCGCCAGATAATACCGTGCGCTGACATAAAAATAGCAGGATGAACGCTCATCCTGCTATTTTTTTATCCTTCATTATAAATGGCGGTGGCTTCGTCGTCACTGAGATAACCTTCATCCACCATGCGGTTGAGCACTTGCCGTTGACGCTGGCGGGCGAGGTCGTAGTTGACGGTTGGCGCGTAAACGCTTGGTGCGTTCGGTACACCAGCGAGTATGGTGGCCTGGCCGTCGCTTAAATTTGCTGGCGCGACGCCGAAATAGCCCCAGCTGGCGTCGGCGATGTTGTAGTAGCCGTCGCCATAATAAATGGTGTTGATATAAGCGGCAAGAATGTCATCTTTTGAATACTGACTTTCGATTTTTGCTGCAGTGATCAATTCGGCAATCTTGCGAGAAAGTGTTTGCTCTTGTGTGTAATAAAGGTTGCGCGCCAGCTGCTGAGTGATGGTGCTGCCGCCTTCTTGGAGTTCACCGCTGATGGCGTTGCGCACAAGGGCGCGTGCTGTGCCAATGATATCGAAGCCATGGTGATCATAGAAGCGGTGGTCTTCGGTGGCGACAACGGCATTTTGATAAATAAGAGGAATTTGATCCAAAGGTGTATAGTCGGGCTGTGCCTGGACCTCTGCCATTGCCTGGTTGATAGGGCGCGCGCTGGTGGCTTCGTGATAGGAATGATAGCCAATGACGCCGAATATCGCTAAAGCCATCACGGCAAAAAACAATGCCAGAACGATGACAAATCGCAGCAGACGACGGAGCAGGCGTGAAAAAAAGTGAAGCATGGGTGCCTCCTTTGCAAAATAATACGCAATATCTTACTCTTATTATATCGAAATCTGGTGACAATATGTGGGGAAAAGTCGTGGTTTTCATAAAGAAATAATGAATTTTTACCGACAAGGGGGAAGTTCTCCTAGGGATTATGGTGGTTCTATGCTATAATGGGGACGATAAGGAGGGCTGTTGCATGAGTGATAAAAAGAAAAAGTCCTTACGCGAAAGTATCAAACAGGTCGTTTCCAGTTTGAAATTATCACATTTTATTTTATTGATTTTGCTGTTGCTGGTCGTTGTGGGTATTAGTACCGTTGGGACAGTAATTCTGGCAGCAACCAGTGGCATGCCATCAATTGAAGAAACCGATGTCACAGATTTTGATGTAACGAGCTATATTGTCGATAAGGATGGCGTTTTCGTCGATAAGATGGTAGATACCAATTATATCGGCGTTGAATCCAATGAAATTGCGCAGAATATGAAAGATGCGGTTGTTTCTATTGAAGACAAGCGCTTCTATGATCACCATGGGGTCGATCCGATTCGTATCGGCGGCGCGATGGTCGCAAACTTGCGTGCTGGTGGTATTGTCCAAGGTGGTAGTACCATTACCCAGCAGCTGGCTGGTTTGGTCATGGAAAACCGTGATGAAAAAACGTACAAACGTAAGATTCAGGAAGCTGTTTTAGCGGTACGTATTGAAAATGCGTACGACAAAGATGAAATTTTGACAGCTTATCTCAACCGCGTATATTTAGGCATTGGGATGAGTGGACAGGCTTGCTATGGGATTGAAGCAGCTGCAGAAGATATTCTTGGCAAGCATGCTGATGAACTGACCATTGCAGATTCTGCGTTACTGGCAGGGATGATTCAAAATCCAACGTACTGGTCGCCAATTACAGATCCAGAAAACGCAAAGGTGCGCCGTGAGCAAGTATTGAGTGCAATGCTTGACAATGGTGTTATCACGCAGGAAGAATACGACGAAGCCAATAACTCAGAAATTGTTACGGGGTCGATTACCACGGATAATGGCACTGAAACCCAAGCCTACAACCAGAGCTATATTGACTACGTGGTTCAGGAGGCAACGTCCCTGCTCAATGTTAGTGAACAAGAGCTTTATAGTGGCGGTTATATCATTCATACTGGGTTGGATCAAGACCTTCAAAGCTACATGTATGATTACTTTGAAAACGATGGCAACTTCCCTGTTGGTGCTGGGGAAGGCTATCTTCAGGCCGGGATGGTTGTATTGAACAACGATGATTCAACGATAGCTGGCATGATTGGCGGCAGGCATCAGGAAGAAGGCACAGCTGGTTTGTGGAACAACGCTTGGCAGGCCAAGCGGCAGCCGGGGTCGTCCTTCAAGCCGATCTTTGTCTATGGTCCAGCCTTTGAAAAGGCCGATATGGGAACAGGGACTGTTTACGATGATGAACCGTATACAGTCGATGGTCATACCATTAAAAATGCCGATCTCAGTTCTCATGGCAACGTGACCATTCGTTATGCGTTGGAACAGTCGCTGAATACTGTGGCGGCGCAGGTGGTCAATGACATCGGCCCAGAAACCGGTGTTGAATTTGCGAAGAACTGCGGCATTACCTCCCTTGTCGAGAAATCAGACAATGGGGTCACCGACTTAACCATTTCTGCCGGCTTGGGTGGCTTAACCAACGGGGTCTCTGTTCTGGAGATGGCAGGCGCTTATGAATGCTTCGCCAACGAAGGAATTTATACGAAGCCACGTGCAATTACCAGCATCACCGACAGTGATGGCAATGTAATCTGGCAGGAAGAGCCAGAAAGCCATCGCGCAATGGAAGAAACCACTGCGTACATGATCACCAGCTGCCTGCAGAGTGTTGTCAGCGATGGGATCGGCAGCGCAGGGCAGATCTATGATGGCCGTCCAACTGCTGGTAAGACTGGTACGACCGATGACACCAAAGACTTGTGGTTCTGCGGTTACACGCCACAGTACACAGCAGCGCTTTGGCTCGGTTATGATCAGGCTGCGACGATTTATTCAACATCCAGTTCAGCAGCAGCTGTCTGGGCAGCGATCATGAGCCATGTTCATCAAGGTCTTGATGTTGAAAACTTTAAAGAGCCGGATGGTTTGACAGAAGTGACGATTGATACCAAGAGCGGTCTTTTGGCAACACGTTCTACGCCATACTCTTATCGCTCAACAGAGTTGTATAAGTCTGGTACGGAACCAACCACGTATTCCAGCAACACGTATTCCTACTATCAGTACAGCTCCAATTCAAACACGAATTCCAGCACGACGACGGATTCCAGCACAACCGATTCGACGACCGATAATAATACAGGAACGAATACGGGTACCGGAACTGGCCCTGGTACAGGAACAGGAACAGGAACAGGAACAGGAACAGGTACCGGAAGCTGGGGCACTGGTACTGGTGGTACAGGAACCGGCACAGGTACAGGAACTGGCACCGGAGGCTGGGGCACTGGCACCGGTGGTACCGGAACTGGTACAGGTGGCTGGGGCACCGGCGGTGGTGAAAACACTGGTACGGTCAACTAGCTTTGAAATGATTAAAAAGGCACACGCCATGGCGTGTGCCTTTTTTTGTGATCAATGGATGATAGATGCTAAAAGTATTCGGAAAGCGTTTCTAATTGGTGAAGGATTTGTTATAATAGAAGCCATGAACATCCGAAAAAATTTGCAATGAGAAAGGAACGAAAGCAATGGGCTATGTAGTAGCATTAGATATCGGAACCACCAGCACGCGCGCGATTGCATTCGATCATGCGCAGACCATCACTGGCATGCGCCAGCAGGAGGTCAATCAATATTATCCGCAGCCGGGCTGGATGGAAGAAGATCCAATGGAGCTCTGGGCTTCGTCCTTTGGTGTTCTTCAGGAATTGCTGGCCATTACAAACATTCATCCTGATGATGTGAAGGCTATTGGTATCACCAATCAGCGTGAAACCACCATTGTCTGGGATCGTGCGACAGGTAAGCCGGTGTATAATGCCATTGTTTGGCAGTGCCGCCGTACGGCAGATGTGTGCGAACGCATCAAGGGCAGTGAGTGGGAAGAAAAACTGTTGGAAAAAACAGGGCTGGTTGTTGATGCCTATTTCTCTGCGACCAAACTGGCCTGGATTCTTGATCGTGTGGACCCAGACCGCAGCCGCGCCAAAGCTGGTGAGCTGCTTTTTGGCACGGTGGATACATGGATTCTTTGGAAATTGACGGAAGGTCGTGTGCATGCAACCGACTATACCAATGCATCGCGTACCATGCTGTTTAACATCAACGATTTGGAATGGGACCAGGAAATTCTGGATTATTTCAATATTCCTCGCTGCATGCTGCCGGAGGTGCGTCCGTCGGGGTATCATTTTGGCACGGCGTCCATTGGTTCGGCGCATATTGAAGTGCCTGTGACAGGGATTGCTGGCGATCAGCAGGCAGCCCTTTATGGACAGATGTGCTGGGAACAGGGCGAAGCGAAGAATACCTATGGCACGGGGTGTTTCCTGCTGATGAATATTGGCAAGGCGCCGACCAAGAGCGCGCATGGTTTGGTGACCACCATTGCTGCAGGCCTTGATGCAAAGCCGGATTATGCGTTGGAAGGGTCCATCTTTGTGGGCGGTGCTGTGATTCAGTGGCTGCGCGACGAGATGCGCTTTATTGAGGAATCATCCGACAGCGAATTTTTTGCCGAAAAATTGAAAGACAATGGCGGTGTCTATCTTGTGCCAGCTTTTGTAGGCCTGGGCGCGCCTTATTGGGATATGTATGCACGTGGCACCATTCAAGGGCTGACGCGCGGCACTGGCCGTTCGCATATCATCCGCGCGGCGTTAGAGGCCATTGCTTATCAAACGCGTGATGTGCTTGAGGCTATGGAAGCGGATACACATGTGGATATGGCAAGCCTGCGTGTTGATGGCGGCGCTTCTCAGAATGGTTTTCTCATGCAATTTCAGGCAGACATTCTTAATCGTTGCGTTGAGCAGCCGGAGATTGTTGAAAGTACCGCTATGGGTGCGGCGCTGTTGGCAGGACTGACCGTTGGCTTCTGGAAAGACAAAGATGAGGCGCGCAGCAGCCATCGCTTGGCGCGTGTGTATCAACCATCGATGAGTGATGAGGAACGTGAGAAAAATTATAACGGCTGGAAAGAAGCCGTTGCCCATACCTTGACAAAATAAAAGGAGTGAAAAATGCCCCAAACATTTACCGCGTAAATGTTTGGGGCATTCGTATTTTAGAATAGAGATTTCTTTTTGGTGTCGCAGCCCTCTTCGGCATGAATCTTGACGCAGAGACCATTCATCATCTGATCCAATTCGCTGCTGACATCGGCGCATTTTTTTAATTCTGCAGCCATCTCCGGTGTGAAAATATACTCTTTTTTATAATGGAGCTGATGCTCAAGTGCCGCCCAGAAATCCATGGCGATGGTGCGCAGCTGAATTTCAACATTCATGCTGCGTTTTTCATTCATCAAGAAAATTGGCACAGAAACGATCAAGTGAAGGCTACGGTAGCCGTTTTCTTTTGGATTGGCGATGTAATCTTTGCGACGGACCAAGGTGATGTCGTCTTGCTGCAGAAGCGCATCGGCAATGCGATACACATCGTCCACGAATGAACATATGACACGTACACCGGCAACATCGAAAAGGTTTTCTTCAATGGATTCGGCGTTAAAAATATAGCCGTGTTTGACCATCTTTTCATGAATGCTTGTTGGCTCTTTAAGACGGCTCTTGATGCTTTGGATGGGATTGCGTTCATATTGATAGGAAAATTCTTCGTTGATGACGTTGAATTTTGTCTCAATTTCCATCATGGCGCAGCGATAGTAAGCCATTAACCGTCTGAAACTGTACACTTGTTCACGAATGTAGTGCAGCAGTTCATCTGGATTGAATTCTTCATCACTAAAGTTGCAGTGTGACAGAAACGCTTCTGCCTGCTGGGTGTCGATGCCAAGATCACTTTGCATGATGTATTCTTCCAGTTGTTTAAGGTCCATAAGACTCCTCCTCGGTGATGGTCGACCGCCTGGAGGCGATGATTCGTGCTGGCGTCAGGCGATTTCCGGCCTGTTGTTTCTTATATTATAGACACGGTGTTCACGAAAAACCAATGGCAACAAAAAAGCGCGAAGGAAACATCCTTCGCGCCAACTCTGGACCGTCAGGGGATCGAACCCTGGACAACACGATTAAGAGTCGCGTGCTCTACCAGCTGAGCTAACGGTCCATTTCGCAACTGCAGTATTTATTATAGCGACCTAAGTACGGATTGTCAACAATAATTTATCAAGCTTTTACAAAATGTTTAACTTTTTTTCCTCATCCATCAGCGTGGCTTAAAGATCACGGATGGCGGCTTCTGGTTCCCAGATGGCCTGTACAGGAATCAATCGATGTGCCTTGGCATGGCTGGCTACTTTTTTGACACAGCGTTCGTCGCCTTCAAGTACCACATAGTCACCAATTTCGGATGCTTGATCCAGCCAGTTGAGGATATCTTGAATAGGTTCGTCAATGGCATCGTAGGAATCGGCATGCTTCCAAAAACTTGTCATTGTAATCGGTGGTTTGTGCATATCGCGTGCTTCACGCAGCGCAATGGCAAGATAATGATCATCGGTCAAACGACGTTGGGTTAGTAAAAATGCTTTACCACTCATGTGCTACACTCCTTCTTGTCACAGTACCTTCATTATATCGAAACGCTGCATGCGGCGCAAGGATGAGGGCGCGCAGGGGTCATTTTTTTCGATGGTTTTCAAAATATTGCTTTGGCATAACGATGATATTGTTTTATCGTTTTGTTAATAATGGAATTTTATAGCCGTTGTCGGAATTTTTTAGGATATTATTCCTACATGAGCAAAGGAATAGGTAAACATTTAGCACGGTAATATGCTATAATGTGGTTAAAGATGTTTATTCAGGGGTGATGACCGTGAAAATTTCAACAAAGGGGCGCTATGGGCTTCGGGTCATGCTTGATCTGGCGACTTATAGCGTGGATAAACACATTCCGTTGCGGGAAATATCTCAGCGACAGAATATCACTATTAAATACCTTGAGCAGATCATGACGCCTCTGCTCAAAGCGGGATATGTAACCAGTTTCCGCGGCAACAACGGCGGCTATCAGTTGGCGTGTGCACCGGAAGATGTCAGCGTTGGTGAGATTATCCGCACCATGGAAGGCTCACTGGCACCGGTAGCATGTTTGGAGGGAGAAGAAAACACTTGCCCAAATCGCGATGCTTGCCAAACACTGCCCGTGTGGGAACGTTTGGACGAGCTGATTGGCAATTATTTGAACAGCATCAGTTTGCAGGACCTATTAAATGATGATCATCAGGCCCATGAGACCTGCCCTTTGACGCAGGGACGCCGCAGCTGAATTTTTGAAACGGAGGATGGATGAGCATGATTTATGCCACATATACTTTGGGCATTTTAGCGTTGATCTTGTGTTCGGCGTTTTTTTCCATGGCAGAGATGTCGTTTTTGCTCGCCAGTCCGGTCACGTTGCGTCATTGGGCGGAAGATGAAGACAATCGCTCGGCGGCAGTGGCACTGGGTATGCTGGATGACACCAATCGGGTGCTGACGACCATCAATATCGGTGATACGATCGTGAATCTGGCAGCCATCATGTTGGGCACGTTGTTCATCATGTATTACTATTCTCAGCACGGCATTGTTATTGGAATCATTGTGCTGTTTTTGGTGATTCTGATTATTGGTGAATTATTGCCGCGCATGATTGCGCAGCGCTTTGAAAATCGTGTGTTCTGCCGCGTGGCAAAACCGCTGAAACTTTTGATGGTGCTTCTGCGGCCGCTGACATTTATTTTTGGCAGTGGGCATATCATCATTGAACGCGCCAGCGGCGAGGATGATGAAGAGGAATATGTTGAAGATGAGCTGCTGAACATGATCGATGAAGCCGAAAGCGGCGGTGAGATGGAAGCGCGCGAAAGTGATTTGATCCGTTCAGCGATCAATTTTGAAGAACTGCTCGTCAAGGATATTTTGCAGCCGCGTGTGCGTGTGGTGTCCATCGATGATGAGATGGATGTGCGTGATGTGCTGGATGTTTTTTCCAACACAGGTTATTCACGTTTGCCAGTGTATCATGACAGCATCGATAACATCATTGGCATTTTGCATTTGAAAGATGTCTTTAACGCCATGCTCGATGGCGAGTTGAGCGAGTATGTGTCCTTGCTGCAGCCAGTGGAAGTGGTGTTCATTCAGTCGAAAGCATCAAGCCTGCTTTTGAGCTTGCAGAAGAACCAGTCGCATATGGCGGTGGTTGTCGACGAATATGGCGGCACAGCTGGGATTGTGACCCTTGAGGACATCATCGAAGAGCTGGTCGGTGATATTTGGGATGAACATGACGAAGTGGCAGAGCAGCCAATTATTGCCATTGAACCTTCGGTGTATCTGGCCGATGCCAACATGGACATTGATGATTTCTTTGAGTTTTTCGGGCTCGATTTCGACGACTATGAGGACGACATTGAAGCGTCGTCGCTTGGCGGCTGGGTGGTCGATCTTTTGGATCATCTTGCCAGCCCGGGTGAGGTGGTGACTTTTCCGCCGTTTACCATTACAGTGCTGGAAGTTGAAAAACGTCATATCGAAAAGGTGCGGGTCGTTTTTGAAAAACCGACCGATGCCGACGATGAATAAAATCATGGTGGGAGCCGTTTGCGCTCCCATCTTTTGTATCAAGGAGGGATGAGGATGCGGCTTGACAAATATCTGCATGATTTGGGCTATGGCAGCCGCCGCGATATTGAACGCTTGATCAAGCGGCAGCAAGTGACCGTTGATGGTGTGCGCGCAAAGCAAGGGGCTGTTAAGGTTGCGGCTGACAGCGAGGTGGCGATTGACGGACAGCCCTTGGTGTATGCGCCGACGGTGTGGCTGATGCTGAACAAACCAGCCGGAATCATCACAGCTGCCAAGGATAAGGAGCAGGAGACGGTGATGGATCTTTTGCCGGAGCGTTTTGCACGCATGCAGGTGATGCCGGTGGGCCGGCTGGATAAGGACACAACAGGGTTGTTGCTGCTTACCAATGACGGCGCTTTGGCTCATCGGCTGCTGAGCCCCAAGCAGCATGTGGAAAAGGTGTACGAGGTGTTTTATGAAGAAATGCTTGCCGCGGATGCTGCGGCGCAGTGCGAAGCAGGGATCGATCTTGGCGATTTTACAAGCGCACCTGCCAAGCTGGACGTGGTGGCACCAGGCCATTGTTTTTTACGATTGCGGGAAGGCAAATTCCACCAGGTGAAGCGGATGATGCATGAGCTGGGCGGTGTTGTGACGGCGCTGCATCGCGTCAGCTTTGGCGGGCTGACGCTGGATGAGGCGCTGGCGCCTGGTGCATGGCGTTTGCTGACAGATGATGAAGTGGCGTTATTAAGCGTTCAGGGTTTGCAAAAAGGAGGAGATCAACGATGAATTTATACGACTTTGATGAGACGATTTACGATGGTGACAGCACGCGCGATTTTGTGCTCTATTGCTACCGTCATTATCCACGTACATGGCGTTATGTGCCTCGCCAGTTGGCAGCAGTGGCTGCTTACATGGCAGGTAAGATTGATAAGACAACCTTTAAGGAACGTTATTTCAGCATGTTTGCAGCGGTACCAGACATCGACGCTGCCATCGAAGCTTTCTGGGACACGCATGAAGATCGCATCATGCGTTATTATCCACGCCAGGCGCGTCAGGATGATGTGGTTATTTCAGCATCGCCGGCTTTTATTGTAGCGCCGCTTTGCAAACGCTTGGGCCTGACCCATGTCATTGCCAGTGATGTCAACAAATACACCGGACATTTTCTGAGTGAGAATTGCTATGGCGCAGAAAAGGTGCGGCGATTTGTGGAAGCGGGCTTTGATCCGGCAGAGGTGGAACACGTTTATTCTGATTCTCTCAGTGATACGCCGATTGCTGAACTGGGCAAAGAGGCGCACATTGTGCTTAAAAACGGCACGCTTAGTGCTTGGGAAGCGCCAAAACAGAAAGGCATGCAAGGTTTTTTCACGCTCTTCAACAAACGTGAAGCGCTGCTGACGATTCTTGCGGGCGCTGTGCATTTGCTGACAGCTGGCCATGCTGCAAAAGTGGTGGTGTGTAAAAAGAAATGGCCAGCAAATAGAACCTTCGGCGTTTTGTTTGCACTCAACAGCCTCTCTATAACGGCTGCGCTGGCGATAGCTGGCAAGAAAAATGCGTTGTGCGCGCGTGTGGCAAAATCGTTTGCAATTCTGTCGGTACCATTGGGTGTGGCAACCGTGGGCATTGTAAGCGGCGTGACAGCATTGATCGGTGCGCCGGTTCTTGCATTGGGTATTGCTACTCTTGCGGGGCTGCCGCTGCTTTATAAAGGCACCCAGCTTTTGTTCCGCAAGGAAATCGCACAAATGCAGGCTACGCAGCATCTCAAAAATGGCGGGAGTGACAAGTAATGAAAATTGCCATCGTTACTGGTGCAACGTCTGGCTTGGGACGCGCCTTTCTTGAAGCGTGGCAGCGTGAAGGCTGCTGGTTTGATGAAGTGTGGCTGGTGGCACGGCATCAGGAGGCACTGGCGCGTACTGCCAATGCTGTGCCATGGCCGTGCCGCCAGTTTGCCATCGATCTGGCGCAGGCTCAAGAACGCAAGCGTTTGTTTGAGGCGCTGGCTGAGCAGCGGCCACAGATTCAGGCCGTGGTGAATTCGGCCGGCTATGGCAAAACCGGCCCAGTGGACAGCATCGCACCTCAGGAACAAACCGGGATGATCGATCTCAATTGCAGTGCCCTTGTTGCTGTCACACAGCAGGTGCTGCCTTATATGATGCGCGGCGGCGTTATCTACGAGATCGCCTCGGTAGCGGCTTTCTTGCCACAGCCAGGGTTTGCCGTTTACGCAGCCACGAAAGCTTTTGTGCTGTCGTTTGCACGCGCACTCAATGCTGAACAGAAAAAACGCGGTGTGCATGTCATTGCTGTTTGTCCAAATCCGATGGATACGGGCTTCTTTGACCGTGCTGGTGTGGCGCCGACCTTGATCAAGCGTCTTGGCTTTGAAGCGCCGGAAGCCGTTGCACGCAGCGCCATGCGAGATGCTGCCCGCGGGCGCGACGTCAGCACCAACAGCCGTCTGGCTGGTGCCATTCGTGTCTGTGCAAAATGTCTGCCCCATCGCTGGATTGTTGAGATGGAACGCTGGCTCTTGTAATAAATGTTGAACGCCATTTTCTTTGCGGCTTGTGAAGAAAATGGCGTTTTTTAGGGCGTGCTGTCCGGCAATACCGACGATCTTTTTTCTGCATGATGGCCAGTGAATCTGCTATAATAAAAACAGACTTATTAGGAGGCAAAAACATGGAAACAATCAAAGATTTTAACGTAGACATTTTCAAACTGTTTGATGACCATTGGGCACTGCTCACCGCTGGAACGCCAGACAATTACAACACCATGACCATCAGCTGGGGCAGCCTTGGTACCATTTGGGCACCACGCGGCAATGGCCGTCAGATTGCAACGGTTTATGTCAAACCTAGCCGCTACACCTTCGGCTATCTGGAAAAGAGCGACTATTACACCATCAGCTTCTTCCCAGAATCCTGCCGCAAAGATATGGCTTATCTCGGCAGCCACTCTGGTCGTGATGAGGATAAATTGGCAGCCACCAGCCTGACGCCAGTGGAAAAATCTAATGGTACCATGGGCTTTGAAGAAGCCACCTTGACGCTCGTCTGCCATAAGCTTTACAGCGATGCGTTCAAGAAAGAAGGCATTCCAGCTGATATCGTTCAGGCTTATTATGACGGTGACGAACCTCATCATTTCTTCATCGGTGAAATCGTCGACTTTGACGAAAAATAAATTTATTGTGAAATCGGAATCATAGAAACGATACCCATTCATTGATGGGTATCGTTTTTTTTGAAAAGAAACCGAACAAGAGTTTGGATTCAATGATTTGTTGATGCTGGATTTTACTTCAATGAGGCTTTGATTGCTAAAAAAATGATTTATAGATAGAATAAAAGAAAAGAAGGATGGCCATTCTTCATAGATGTGAACTTATAATATTTTGCCAATAAGAGTAGGGGGATAATAATGTCAGTCGCGAAAAAACAATCGACAACAAAATGGTATATTCATACCATTATAGCCGTTGCAATTATGGTGTTTTTTAGATTTATTCCTGCACCAGCGCCAATGACACAACTGGGAATTACAGTTGTAGGTATCTTTCTGGGTGCAATTTATGGTTGGTGTACAACAAATATGATATGGCCTAGTATCTTAGCTTTGATCCTTTTTGGTTTGACAGGACAAATGCAGATTTCCTCTACTTGGGGAAGTTTGATGAATAATCCGACGATTGGCGTTTGCTTCTGGTTGATGTTAAGTGTTGGTCTGCTAAAGGACACTGGTGTTATTCAATATATTGCAAACTGGTCAGTTACAAGAAAATTTACCAGAGGAAAGCCGTGGCTTTTTATTACGCTTATTTATTTATGTGCATTGATTTGTGCCTCTTGTCTCAGTGAGGTAGCAGTTACTCTTGCTTTCTGGGGATTACTTTGGTCGATCTGTGATGAAGTTGGGTATGAAAAAGGCAGTAAGACTGGGGCTTGGATGACATTTACAGTTGCTATTTTAATCGGTTGTGGTGGATGGATGTTGCCATTTAAGATGGCCGTATTTACCAACTTTGGATTTTTAGCAGCCGGTTCTAATGGTGCCTATGACGGTTCCTTTGATTATGCTGCATGGACTGCATTTACGCTTTCAGTTGTTGCTGTATTATTGATTGTATATATGTTAATCAGCAAATTTATTTTACGCATTGATCTCTCAAAGCTTGGTAATTATGTTCCAGATGAAACGAAAGTGGTCAAGATGACTAAAAAGCAAAAGATTTCTCTTGGTCTGTTTGTTGTTCTTTTCATTTTATTGATGGCGCCAAGCTTTTTGCCTAAAGGATTATATATTACTCAGCTTGTTAACAATTTTGGCACTGTCGGTATTGGTATGGCAATCATTGGCATTACCTGCTGGATTCGCGTAGATGGTGAACCACTGCTGAAGTTTGAAGACATTGTCTATAGTAATGTTATTTGGAATATTATTCTTATGTTTGGGACAGCACTCCTATTGTGTCAGTGCATAAACAGTGAAGCGTCTGGCGTTTCCGCTTGGTTGACTTCGATTTTTACACCATTGTTTTCTGGCGTAAGTCCTTATGTATTCTTAGTATGCTATTTCTTAATTGCATCTGTTGTTACAAATTTTATCAATAATGCAGTTGTCGGTGCTGTTATGATACCAGTGTCATTCTCATTAAGTGTTGCTATGGGATTGAATCCAGTTGCAGTTTGTGCATGCATCATTTTGTTTGCTGACTTTGGTATTTTCCTGCCAAGTTCCAGTCCTACTGGAGCATTGATTCACAATACTCAAGGCTGGATTCCAAGAAAGTCCTTGTTTAAATATTGTGGTTTAGGTGTTGCTTTGTTTGTTTTGACCAGCTTAATTGTTGGCTGGCCGCTATCCAATGTGTTATTTCCATTTTCCATGTGATAATTAGAAGTAGAAGTTATAGAAGTTGGAAAAATTTGAAGAAGAATTTTTAGGAGGAATTGATTATGGGTCGCAAACAGATTAATGATAAGATTCTTATTTTGGGTGTGGATGCTTTGGACCCAAGAGCAACCAAACATTATATTGAAGCTGGAAAGCTGCCAAACATTAAAAAACTGCTTGATCGTGGAGCAGCGAATGAAAATTTAGAAATGATTGGTGGTCATCCTACAGGTACCCCGCCAATGTGGACAACGTTGGCAACTGGCTGCTATGCCAATGTACATGGTATTACCTGTTTCCATAATCCGAGCGATAAAGGGCCGGAATATGTCAGTTATGCATTAGACTCACGAAAATGTCGCGCGGAGCAACTGTGGAATGTATTTGTTGACAATGGTATGAAAACGCTGGTATGGCATTGGCCTGGCTCTTCATGGCCACCATCTAGTGACAATCCAATGCTGCATGTTGTTGATGGGACGCAGCCGGAAGGTGTCAACATGGGTACCGGAATTGTTGCTCATGATTTCTTTGCAGTCGGCAGTGTTGATGAAAAAGAATTACTGTATCGTAAGAAAGATGCGGATAGTGGGATTGCACCATGCGCAATTGGCGATTTAGAAGTGGATAAAAAAGAAGAAGTAAAAGGGAAAATTGGTTTAAATAAACCAGATAGCTCGACAATCCTTCTGAATAACATGGAAGGGACGGAAGGTTTTGTAGTATTTGGTAAATATGACTATTCTATCAGCCCTATCAAGCCTGCAGAAAAGTGGGCCGATGCGCCGGATGATGCGTTGGAATTTATCATTTTAATGAATGGTGGATTGGTTAGACGTCCGTGTTTGATTGTTAAAAATGATGCTGGTGTCTACGATAAAGTGTATGTATATACTAGTAAGAAAGCTGATGCTCCATTAGCAGAATTGACAGTGGGCAATATTGTTCATGAAATTCTGGATTATGATTTCCGTGGCAATGACAAGGTTGAAACAATAAAAAGCATTTGTTTGTTGGAATTGAATGAAGATGGCAGCTATGTGAAATTATACATTTCTTCATCGATGGATATTCACGAACATCAATTGTGGCATCCAGAAAATCTGTATGAAAAAGTTGTAGAAAATGTGGGTTATCCTCAGGCTGCGCCAATGCTGAATGCAGAAAATGGCGCGCAGCTTTTCCAGTGTATGGTGCCTTTGTGGGAACGTTATTGCAACTGGTCTTCGGCAGCGATGCAGTATCTTATTGATAATGAGGGATATAATGTTGTATTCAGTCATTGCCATAATGTAGATGCGCAGATGCACATGATTGCACGTCATATGAAACATCGCGATTATAGTAAGTATAGTGAAGAAGATGCACTGAAGTGCATGGAAGCTATTTACCAGCAGACAGATGATTATGTTGGATCTTTTATGCACTATTTAGATGAAGGTTGGAATATTTTCCTTGTTAGTGATCATTCGATTGTTTGTCCTGAATACGAAAAGCCTGAGTTTGGGGATGTTAGTGGTGTAAATGTTGGCTTAATGAGAGATCTGGGATTTACGGTTATGAAGAAAGATGAAAATGGTAATGAAACCCATGAAATTGATTGGAGTAAAACTAAAGCGGTTGCAAGTCGTGCCAACAATATTTATATCAATCTCAAGGGAAGATATGATCATGGTATTGTAGAACCGGAAGATAAATATCAAGTTGAAGAAGAAATTATGACGGCGTTGTATGGGGTAAAGCATCCGATTAGCGGACAGCGTGTTATTGCCTGCGCGTTAAGAAATAAAGATGCCATTATTTTTGGCTATGGCGGTGACCGCTGCGGGGATATCATTGCTTGGACGGCTGAAGGATACAATGATGACCATTTTGATGCGATGACGACAACATATGGTTTACATCATACTTCCCTGCTGCCAATCTTTATTGGTGCAGGCCCAGGGATTAAAAATGGCTTACTGACAAAACGTGTCATTAGACAAATCGACTTTGCACCTACATTGGCTGTAATCGGTGGTGTTCGTATGCCAGAACAGTGTGAAGGTGCTCCGATTTATCAGATTTTGGAAGACCAGTTTTAATAATTAATGAAAGGTTGATGGAGAATGAGTTTAGAGCGAAAAATAGTTAATAATAAAATATTGATCATTGGTATAGATGGCATGGATCCTCGTGCAACCGAACATTATATCAGTCAAGGAAAAATGCCAAATACGAAAAAGCTTTTGGAGCTTGGCGCAGCGAATGAACATTTGGAAATGATTGGCGGACACCCTACAGGTACCCCACCAATGTGGACAACACTGGCAACAGGTTGCTATGCAAATGTGCATGGCATCACCTGCTTCCATAATCCGAGCGATAAAGGGCCAGAATATGTCAGTTATGCATTGGATTCAAGAAAATGTCTTGCGGAACCACTGTGGAATGTTTTTGTTGAAAATGGTATGAAAACACTCGTATGGCATTGGCCAGGGTCTTCTTGGCCACCAACCAGCGATAGTCCGCTGCTTCACGTGGTTGATGGCACACAGCCAGCCGCAGTGAACATGGGGACTGGTGTTGTGACTCGTGAATTCTTTGCCGTTGCGAGCAAAAATATTGAAACCTTGCAGTATAAGCCAAAAGGCGCGACCACAGGCATTGAGCCATGTGCAATTGATGATCTTGCGTCAGAAGGAAAAAAAGAGACCAGCGTAAAGGGACGTGTAGGACTCGACAAACCAGATAGTAAGACCATTTTGTTGAATAATGATGAAGGAACAGACGGTTTTATTAAGCATGCAAAATTTGACTTTTCCATGAGTCCAATCAAGGAAGCAAAAGGCTGGGAAGATAGTCCTGAAGGCGCATTGGAATTCACTTTGTTGATGAGTGGCGGTTTCATTAGACGACCAGCTTTGATTGTAAAAAATGAAAATGGTGTTTATGATACTGTTAAGATTTATGAGAAAAAGAGCAAAGTAGAACCGATTGTTGTATTAACAAAAGATGAAATGGCTTTTGATATTCTTGATTACGATTTTCGTGGCAATGACAAGGTGCCAACTGTAAAGGCCATGAGATTGCTGAGCTTGGCTGAAGATGGAAGTCAGTTAGAAATCTTTATTTCTGCTGCTTTAGATATTTATGAAAAGCAGCTATTTTCACCACAGCGTTTATATGATCAAGTGGTAGAAAATGTTGGCTATCCCGTACCAACTCTTAATCTTGCTGCAAAGAATGGCGATGAACTGACAAAAGTGATGCTCCCGCTATGGGATCAATATTGCAAATGGCAATCGGATGCAATCCAGTATTTGATCAAATCTGAGAAATATGACGTTATATTTAGTCATTGCCATAATGTTGATGCACAGATGCATTCTATTGGACGCCATATGAAACATCGTGATTATAGTAAATACAGTGAAGAAACCGCAAGAGATTATATGGAAAAGGTCTATATTCAAACGGATGAATATATTGGATCGTTTATGCATTATTTGGATGAAGGATGGACGCTTTTTGTTGTCAGTGACCATGCATTGGTATGTCCAGAATATGAAAAACCTGAATTTGGTGATGTCAGCGGCATTAACGTTGGTCTTATGCGAGATCTTGGATTTACAGTAATGAAAAAAGATGAAAATGGCAATGAAACGCATGAAATTGACTGGAGCAAAACAAAAGCAGTTGCTAGCCGTGCAAATAATATTTATATTAACCTCAAAGGTCGATATGACCATGGTATTGTAGAACCAGAAGATAAATATCAGGTTGAAGAAGAAATTATGACCGCTCTTTATGGGGTGAGACATCCTGAAAGTGGACAACGTGTCATCGCTTGTGCTCTCAGAAATAAAGATGCTATTATCTTTGGTTACGGCGGAGATCGTTGTGGGGATATTGTCGCTTGGACGGCTGAAGGGTACAATGATGATCATTTTGATGCTATGACTACGACTTATGGCTTAAATTATACGTCATTGCTGCCAATTTTTATTGCAGCTGGAAAGGGAATAAAGAAGGGGGAACTTACAAAACGTGTCATTCGCCAGGCCGATGTAACACCAACGGTGGCGGTGATTGGTGGTGTTCGTATGACAGAACAATGTGAAGGTGCACCAATTTATCAGATTTTGGAAGAAAGCTATTAAAATGAAATAAATGATAAAATCCACCAAACGTTTTGGAGCATCAATTAAAGCAACGGTCCAAAATGTTTGGTGGATTGTTTTTGCATAAGAAGTAGAGAAAATTTCATAATTGCTTCATATATTTATATTGTTTTTTCAAGAAGTTAAGTATTCGAAGATAATACGATTGCTCGACCAACTCAGGATTGATAACAAGAGCGTGAGAAATATAAAGTTTTTCCTTAAGGGGAAGGACAATGGTATTGTCTTGGAATAGTGGGTTCTTTGGCTGACGGGGATCGTTGACAAAAGGAACAAAACTAAATCCCATATTGTTTTGAATGAAATTCTGACAGATTTTTTCAGATCGTACAATATAATGTGGTGTAAAACTGACGCCGAGGTTTTTTAGAGCCATCAGTGGCAGCGTTGTTTCGTGATTGTCTGGAATATAGGCAACCAGAGGCAATTGGTAAAGATCTTTTACAGAGATGTTTTTTTTGTATGGTTCAACGCTGTTGCGATTGATATGAACTCCCAGGCGGTTTTTATAGAGAGAAAAGATTGGGACGTTTGAACACTTGTTTTGGATTAAATTAAGCTGAGAGTCAAGTAAGTTTAGAAAAATGAGGTCGTAATTAGAAAAAAGTGTTATGCAGTCGTTTTCCAGATAATCAAGCACTAACATGGCATCATTGATATCGATAAGAGCATTTTGGAGTGTGAATTTTTTGCTGAGGTGCTCAAGGAGCAATGATGTAACGGTACTTTCTGAAGGTACAGACAGGATATGAATGCGATCAATGTTTTGCGAGTTTGTATCTGGTAGCGTTGAATTGTCATTTGAATATGTCGATTTGAGTTTGGTGAGAATATCCGTAACCTTTTCAAGCTCATTGACGATATATTTACCATCTTCAGTAAGAAAAACGCCGGTGTGCGTTCTCGTGAAAATTTGTATGTGGAGTTCTTTTTCAAAGTCCTTGATCAGTTTGCTGATATTTTGTGTAGATGTATAAAGGCTTTCTGCTGCTTTTTGCATAGACTTTTGCTTTGCAGTTTCTAAGATGGCTTCAAATTGTTCTAATCGCATTTTATACATCCTTTCTTGGTCACTGTATTATTTAATATTATAACCGTGAGAAAGGGAATGGCGCAAGATTTTGTCGGATAATAAGGTTTGTTAATAATTTTAGGAAGGTGAACGGTAATGTCATGGGCATATGGTGCTGAAAATCGTATTGAACATCTAAAAAAACGTGCTGAACGATGTGTGTGTAAATTTTGTGGTGAAAAATTGCGAGTAAAGAATATTATTTTTAATGACATCGATGAGGTGCGAGTGGAAATTTTTTGTAATAACTGTGACAGCATCGAATTTGGTGTTGAGCCGGAAATTTATCGAAGTGCCAGGGATTTTGTTGACAACTATGAGTTTAATTATTTTCCAGAGTTGGATATGAATGAAAAAACGCGAAAAATGAATATTGCAAAAGTATGTGAAATTTTGAGCTGGGGATGCAAAAACCTGGGTGTTTTAAATCAGGAAGGATTTACAATCTCGGTAAAGCCTGACGATGGTATTTGGGCAGAATGTCTTATGACAAAGAGCGAAGAAATTGATACTGAAAAAGATTTTGAAGAGTTTGTGGAGGCGTTATCATGTCAGCGCTTGTAGAGTTAAAAAATGTAAATCACAAAATCGGGAATAAATATCTGCTTCATGATATAAATTGGACAATAGAGGAAGGTCAAAACTGGCTTATTTTTGGATTGAATGGGAGCGGGAAAACCACGTTATTAAGTATATTGGCGGGATATCTTTCACCGTCATCGGGAGAAGTGCGTGTTTTTGGTGAGACATATACCCGAGAAAATATTTATTCGTTACGAAGAAGTGTTGGATGGATTTCAAATGCATTTTTTGACAAATACTTTAATAATGAGTCTGTTTTACAGATTGTGCTTTCGGCTTTAACAGGAACATTTAATATTAATGAGGAGATTGGTGCTGAAGATGTGCGTGAGGCAAAATATTTGCTTAGTACGTTGGGCCTGGAGTCAAAAATGAATCTTCCTTTTCGAAATTTAAGCAAGGGTGAGAGACAAAACGTGTTGATCGCTCGTGCTTTGATATGTAGACCTAAGATTTTAATTTTAGATGAGCCGGGAGCTGGCCTTGATATATTGAATCGTGAATACATGCAAAACATTATTGAAGGACTGGCTTTAAAGAAATTGGTTACTGTTCTATATGTTACTCATTATCCTTCTGAAATAAAAACTTATATGGATCATACATTACTATTGCGAAGAGGAACAATTCTTGGTAAAGGTGCAACAGAAGATGTTTTCAATGAAAAAAACATATCACGAATGTTTCAACAGCAAGTAGCTATTTATCGTGGTGAAAATGGAATGTTGTCTTTTGATATAAAGACAGACCTTCAATTGTTAGAGTGGTATATGAAGAAGGATGGTTATAGCGATGGAATCTAATAGACAACATAGGGATATTCAATGTGCCGACGATGTGAGATTAATGGCAAAGATGCGTCGTTTTGATCAGGAGTTTACAGTATATGGAACAACAGAATGGAGGAAAGGTGATGAGGTTCGATATCTGGCAACAGCAAATTTGGAAAAATTGTTCGCATATATTGAACGCAGAAAAATAGAAGATAGTTATTTTACACCTGTTGAAATATTTAGTAAGCGAACGCCAATGCCCTCAGGGATGGAAGAAGTTTTACAACTCGCTGCAAAATATACGTTATTGGGCCAGTTGAAAAATGCCTATGAAACCGTAGGTTACTTTGAATGTATGGAGGATTTTTTCAGAGCTCAAGGCAACGATAGTGGTTTTCCAATATTGGAACGGTTTCGAAAAGAGATTGACGGATATTTTGAGGATCATTCTTTACAATTATTATCTGGGTTTGTACGTTGGGCATATGAAGCAAAAGTCTTGTCGAATGAACATCTTTGGTACTTTTTAAACTGGTGCGATGATGCGTATCGTCAAATTGAAGATAGACCAGTTGCAGGTGATAAATTTAATAGAACCTTTTACGGATTTATTTATTATGAAAATTTACAGGATGAAAATGCACAGATGTTTTATGATGCTGAGAAAACTGAAGTTATTACAAAATGGAACCAAACAATAATAAAAGGGTGGAATGTTGGCCCGATTTTGAAAAAAACAATTTATTTTCATCGATTTGATCAATTGAAACAGGCTCGTGTAAATTTTAAAGATTGGTTGCAAAAAGATCAGAACATCGTGCGAGAACTTTTATTTGCCATAAAATGTTTACCTGGTGTGGTTGACCACTCTGTACTTGGGACAGCATTAAGACAGTGTGAGGCCAATGAAAAGGCAATGAGAGCTGTCTGCTATTATAAAAATGTGACAAATAGGTTTTAGTTTATATGCAAGGAATAACGAAAGGAGATGGATGATGATGGAACTTGAAGGTAGTGTAAAAAAACAAAAATATCTTGGTGAAAATGGAACGATTTGCTTTATCATATTAATGAATATGTTTATCCCTTTATCAACAGATTTATATTTGCCAGCGATGCCAAAAATGAGCTCGTATTTCGGTGTGTCATCGTCACTGGTTAATATGACGCTTGTCAGCTTTTTCTTCTTTTTTGCAGCAGGCACGCTGCTTTGCGGGCCGTTAAGTGATAAATATGGGCGTAAGTTAATATTATTGGCTGGTAGTGGATGTTATTGTATCACCAGTCTGGTATGTATGCTGTCACCAAACATTTATGTGATGATTGCGGCAAGAGTGTTTCAAGGTATTGGTGCTGGAGCGATCATTGCGGTTTCTATTGCCTTGGTAAAGGATTGTTTTTCTGGTAAACAACGCGAAGCAATTTTGGCGATTGTACAATCTTTTTCGAGTTTGGCACCTATGATTGCACCTGTCATTGGTGCTATGTTGTTGAAAATCACAGATTGGAGAGGTGCATTCTTTTTATTGACATTTGCTGGTTTGCTTTGTTTCGTGCTGTCGTGTTTATATCAGGAAACATTAAATGACGAGGAACGTTTGACAGAATCAACTTTTGCAACGTTGGGAAAATTATTCAAAATAGGTCGCAATATTGGATTTATGTTGCCTTGTTTCATTTTTTCGTTATTTAATTTGGCGTTTATGGGATATATTGCGGTGTCATCATATATTTATGTGGATCATTTTTCTTTGTCTGAACAGGTTTATAGTTATTTCTTTGCTGCGAATGCATTATTATCAGTTTTGGGCCCAATAGCTTATGTAAAATTTTTTTCAGAGTTTAATAAAGTTCGCTTGATTTATACTTGTTTTATTGGATATGTCGTGTGCGGTATTCTATTATTGACTGTGGGGCATAGTGCACCAGTGTTATTTTGGATCGGGTTTGCGCCTGTAACCTTTTTGGGAACTTTTATTCGGCCGTATAGTTCAAGTTTAATGCTTGATCAGCAAAAAGGTGATACTGGATCGGCTTCATCTCTTATTAATGGCATCTATACGGTATTTGGAAGTATTGGTATGGCTGGCATGTCTGTGTGGAATGATAATATTTTTGGCTTGGGAGTCATAGTGCTTCTTACAGGTATGATTAGCGTTTTGGGATGGTTATTATTTATGCGCTCCAATATTCCTTGTGTGGGAATAAAACCTAATAAAAATCAATGAACGATAGATTAAAGCCCTGTTAGTATTATTGACAGTCGTCACATCTTTTCGCTGCAAGCGGGAGGGTGTGGCGATTTTTTGCGATGACGGCAAGGATTTTGCGGAGGATGGTGTTATCTAACAGAAAATTATGGTAACATGATAATATACAACAATGAATGACGAATCTGACGCGGGAGCGTGATGATGATGAAAGCAAAAAAAATCAAGATGCTGGCGGCGGAACTTGTGACAGAGTTGTCGAGCCAGCGTTTTTTGGATAAAACAGGCTTGACGGCACAGCGTGTGCGCGAAATTGCTGGGCGTGAATATTGGGAAAAGATTTTTTGGAAATTGTTTCCGATTCGCGAGCGATTGACGTGTGCCGAGGTGCTGGCTTTTTGTCAGGGGCCGATGGCGGAAATCAGTGAGACGCCGGAGGAGGGCTGGCTGCCGTTTATCTATCAATTTGGCTGCGCGGTGCTCTACCCCGATGCAGAGGCTGAAGAACGGTTTCAGCCGTATCATGCAGCGGCGTATTTCTATTTAACGGTGCTGCAGTTCTTGCTGGACCAAGAGCGTAAGGTGGTGAAGCCGGAGCCGTTTGTGGATTTTGAACTTCTGCAGCCCGAAGAATATGAAAAATTTGAGTCCCGCAGTGAATATGCGCTCTTTCTTAAAGCGTGGCGAGAGGACTATGTGTACGAGCTTTTCCGCTTGAATATGGAGGCAACATCGTTCAAAACATTGGAACATGTGGCCGGTGTGCATTATGTGTCGATGTTTGTGGCGCGGGCGCTGTATGCGGTTGGTGTGCCGATTGATCTGGCGCTGGTGAGCGGCGCGGCTGCTGGTCACGACTTGGGAAAATTTGGCTGCAAGCCAGGTGAAGCGGTGCCGCACATGCACTATTACTATACGGACCGCTGGTTCAATCGTCATCAGATTACGTACATCGGGCATATTGCTGCAAACCATTCCACCTGGGATCTGGAGCCGGAGCGTCTTAGTGTGGAATCGCTGGTGTTGATCTATGCGGATTTCTGTGTCAAGCAGGAGCGGGTAAATGGCGAAAACCGCACACGCATCAGCTCGCTGAAAGAAGCGTTTGAGATCATCTTGGATAAGCTGGAGAATGTGGATGCGGAAAAACATCGCCGTTATCAGTTCGTATACTCCAGACTCAAGGATTTTCATGACTACATGGTGTCTCTTGGTGTGGATACGGAGCCGTTGGACGATGTGCCGGTGCATCGAAAGCAGATGCCGTCGGTGTCGCTGCAAGATACCGATGACACGGTGCAGTCTTTGGTGTACATGGGTGTGGAAACCAACATTGCTGTGATGCACCGCATGGGCGCCGGGCGTCAGTTCGGGAATTTTCTGGAGCAGGCACGCAGTGAGACCGATCAGCGCAATCTGCAGGTCTATCTGCGATTGTTCGATCGCTACACTGCTTATACCGATGATGAACAGAAGCGGCAGACGGCGGCCTATCTTTATGAGCTGATGATGCACCGCGATGGGGATATTCGTGTCGAAGCGGCACGGCTTTTGGGTAAGACCATTGCACAATTCAACTATGGTTATCGCAAACGCTATCCGAGCGGCATGAAAAATGTTGATGTGCTGCAGGGCTTTGAGCTGTGGCGTCATTATGTCGCGGCTATTTTACGCCCTGATCTGAAGTTGACAGACGTGCAGAAACAGCGCATTCAGACGAATGGTAAAAATGTGTTGGCATCACTGCTGCGGCATGCATCCAGTGAGGACCGTGAGACTTTTCTCGAGCTGTTCATGGTCAGTTTCGATGAACCACTGCATTGGACAGACGAGGAGAGCATGGCGCTTTTGAACGATGTGTTCGATTTGCCGCTGTCTGATATGAGTGACGAGGACCTGACGCGTATTGGCCGCTGTGCGCTTGCGTGGAGCGATTGTGAAAATTATGAGACGAAGATCGCCGCCTGGCGCGCCATGCATTGGCTGACCTATCTGCGGCCGCAGCTGCCGGTGACAGCAGAAATCGGCAGCTTTTTGCAGAGCCAGGACGTGACGGGCAACATCACGCTCAGTTACTTGAAATACAAAATGCTCAGCGATTTGGGGCTGTATGCGCAGGACACCTGCCAGACGTTCTGCAACGCAGACACGGTTTCTGACATTTTCCTGGAAAACCTGCAGACAGCGACACCGTGGATCGTTAAGGCGGTCAACATTCGTTTGCTGTCGGATCATATTCGGCAGGACCCTGGGCAGCATCGGCTGCATATTGCAGCGCATTTTTCCAATTTGCTGAAAGTCAATGACATCATGGTTGTGCCGCGTGATGCTGGTCAGGCCATGAGTCAGCTGTTTCCTGTGCTGCGCATTGATGAACGCAACGAGGTGGTCACTGAATTGGTCGGTGCCCTTGAAGTGGCGGATGCAAGGTATTCGCGGTACATTCCTGAATACCTGGCGCGAACGCTTCTCTGGCTGCCGCCGGTGCAGCTGGATGAAATGATCATTCATATCACAGGGCTTTTAGCCAGCAGCAACAATGGCATTGTTATGCGTGCGTTAGACACTATGGGATACTTGCTGCGCTATTTCCCAAAATATCCAGAGCGTTTTTCGATCACCGAGGAAGATTACTGCCATCGCCGCCATCTTCTGCTTGGCGCCATTCTCAAAGGCATGGCCTGCTATCGGGAGAGCGTGCGTCAGGAAGCGATGATGGTTTTGAGCGACGTGTTCTCTGATGAGACTGAGCTCGAAGAAATGGCGATGTCGGTTGAAGAAAAATACTATCTCTTTACAACGGGCTGCCGGAAGATTCTTTTCTTACTTTCAGAAGTGGAAGGCGGCGACATCAGTCTCTTTGCCCGTGCTTCGGCAGTGTCTTCGATTTCGAATTTCATCAGCCAGTGGCGTATGGATCATCAAACTTTTGATGTCATTGAGTGGTCAAAAGTGGCCTTTTTGCCAGGCACCTTCGATCCATTTACGCGTTCTCATAAAGAAATCATGCGCAAGATCCGTGACCAAGGCTTTGAAGTGTACTTGGCTGTTGACGAGTTTTCCTGGTCGAAAAAGGCGCAGCCGCACCTGATCCGCCGCAAGATCGTCAATATGTCGGTGGCGGATGAGTTCCATGTCAATATTTTCCCGTATCAAATTCCGATAAACATTGCCAATCCACGTGATTTGCAACATTTGAAAGAACTCTTTGCACCGCGGGAAGTGTATATGGTGACAGGCAGCGATGTCATCACCAATGCTTCCAGCTATCGCAAGCCGGTGACGGAACATTCCATTCACACCATGAACCACATCATTTTCCGCCGCGGCAAAGATATGGATTCAGACATCCTCGATGCTCTGAAAACGGTTCATGGCAAGGTGGAGATTGTTGATCTGCCAAAAGAATTCCGTGATATTTCATCGACCATGCTGCGTGAGAACATTGACCTCAACCGTGATGTGTCGAACCTTGTGGACCCAATGGTGCAAGGCTATATTTATTCCAGCGGCCTTTATCTGCGTGAGCCGGAATACAAACCACTCGTCGATGGCAAGGTGTTGTCTTTCGAACTGGTGGAGCATCCTGATGAAACCTTGATGGAAGAAATCTATAATAAGATTCTTGTGCGTTCTGAATATGTCGACATTATTTGCAACAACATGCGCTGCCAGGGTGATTCACTGATTCTTCTGCGCAATCGCCTGCGTGACAATCGCTTGGTTGGTGTCATTCGCGGCCGCATGATGGCGTCGGAATCGCTGTATGAGGTGCTCGGCGATTTGGAATTGGCCGATCAAGTGCGGCGCAATACGACCGGAAAAATCCTGCTTATCAGTGGACTCTACACAACCAAAGATGAAATGATCAGCGATCCAGCGCAGCTGCTTTTGACAGAGGCGTTGGCAGGGGCCTGCGGCAAGGGCTGCGGCTACGCGATGTTCTTCCCGAAAGATGCCATGCCAAGTGAATACATCATGGGCGCTGTGCGTCGCCAGGGCTTTGTCCTAGCGGAACAAATGGAGGCGACCATGCCGGTGTATCTGGTGGATATGCGTCAGCCAATCGTCATTCTCCGCAACTTGCAGAACTTCATCAAAGAGCCGCTGATCAGTGAGCCGCAGGTGGTGCGCGTGATCGAAACGGGTTATCGTCGTCTGCAAACAACGCTGCGTGCGCTTTACCCAGGCGAGTTGGTTTTGACGCTGGCTTCTGAAGTCATCTTCCCGCGCATGGTTGAGAAAATCACGGCCATCAACGAAGTGCCGAATGAGACTGTCACCCCACGTTTGCTGGGCGAGAATATGTGCGTGCCATTTGGCCGCATCCTGCGCGAGCGCGTCATTCCAAACACAGTGACCAAGACCATGCACACCGATACTGTTTATAAGGAAGACCTTTCAGATTACAGCGTTGGTCCATTTGAAGGCTATCCGCCATTGGCCGATCAGGTGCGCATGATTCGCTCGTTTAACCGTCCGATCATCCTTGTCGATGACATCATGAATATTGGCAAGCGTTTTGCGGTGCTTGACGAACTGCTGCAGAATGAACAGGTGCCAATTCGTGAACTGGTATTTGGCGTGATTACCGGCGTTGGCCGTGACCGTGTCACACGGCGCGGTGTTGAGGCGGACAGTGTGTACTATATTCCAAACGTGCGCAAATGGTATGTGGAATCGTCGCTTTATCCATTCATCGGCGGAGACACTGTGGATCGAGAGTGCTTTAATATTTCTGAGGTTTCACCGTCGGTCAATCCGGTGCTGCCATACACAAATCCGGACTTGCAGGGGGCCAGCAGAGAAGCTTTGTTTGATTTTTCTGCGTGCTGCATTCGCAACGCTCGTGATATTTTCTATGCATTGGAGGAATGCTATCGTGCCCGTTATGGCCGCAACCTCACCATGGAACGATTGGGCGAAGTGATCACGGTGCCATCGGCGCCAGACCGGGGAACATGTGTGACCTATGATCCAAATTTGGCGGCGAGTGTTTATCTGGATAACGATCTGAAAATGCTCTATCGCTTGCATCAATAAAAACGCCGCCGTGATGCAGTTTCTGCGAGACGCGGCGGCTGTTTGTGATGAAAAGGAGAAAATCAATGTACTATTATCGTGTCAATGATGTCATATGCTGCAGCTGGACGCCGTTGGACATGCCGGAAGCAACGCCGGAAGAGCAAGAGAATGTACGCGTGTTTTTATTTGAGCGTCCATTGACGGTATCGCGCGCTCACTTTCTGGTGAATCATGAAGCGTTGCTTTATCAGACACAGGAAGACGCTGGCTGGCTGTCAGAGACGGTGCTGGATGCTCAGGCAGCGGCGCAGCGGGCCTTTTTGGGAGAACCGGATGCTGCGGTGCAGCGTGCCATTGCAGCCGGCAGACTGCGGGCAGTGAACTGCCTGCACCCGCGCTGGCAGGATCTGTTGAGCGATGACACGCCGCTGCACGGCGGCAAAAAACGGGTGCATATCCTGGCGCTTGGTGATGTGGGCAGTCACATCCTCATTGGACTGCGTCTTCTTGGCGGCGACTGCATTTCGCAGATTGGCATTTGTGATTTGAATGAGAAGGTGGCAGCGCGTTGGGAATTTGAGGCCAATCAGATTGCACTGCCTTGGAATAACGACGCTATGCCGGAGGTTGAGATCGTTTCTCAGGAGCGGCTTTTTGACTGTGACGTCTTTGTGTTTGTAGCCTCAGCCGGTGTGCCGGCAGTAGGCAGCAACGTGGAAGATGTTCGCATGGTGCAGCTTGAGAAAAACACGGCCATCATCAGCAGCTATGCCAAAGCGGCGCGGAAAGCACATTTTCGCGGCTTGTTCTGTGAAGTGGCTGATCCGGTTGATCCGTTGGCAAAAGCTGCCTGGCTTGCCAGCAATACCAATGACGATGGTGACTTTGACGGTCTGGGTCTGCTGCCGGAACAGATTCAAGGCTACGGTCTTGGCGTAATGAACGCACGGGCAGCCTATTATGCCAAGCGTGACAAACGTTTGGCACGTTTTCTGGCGGAAGGCCGCTGCTTTGGCGGCCATGGCAAGGAATTGGTCATTGCTGATTCTATTGCGCATTACGACGATGCCAATTCTCGCACGCTTACGGCGTTGGCGCTCAATGCCAATGTGCGCATGCGGGAGATTGGTTTTAAGCCCTTCGTGGCGCCAGCGTATTCTTCCGGCGTGTTGTCCATTTTGGCAACACTGCGCGGCGATTGGCACTATGGTTCGGTGTTCCTGGGCGGCAGCTACATGGGCGTGAAAAATCGTTACACGACGCAGGGACAGGAGCATGAGATCATGCCGCTGCCAGATGCGCTGATGGCGCGCATCTACGCTTCACAAGCATCGCTGCGTGCGATCAATTGAGGACGTAATTGAAAGAAGATGAAATTGATGGAAGACAATGATTTATTGATTATCATGCCGCGTGAATCGGGGGAAAAAGAAAACGCGCGGTTGGCACAGGTGTTGGACAAGGCACTGGCGAACGTAACGCCAAAGTTTCTGACCAGTGCTGCTGAAACGGAGCAGTATCTGCTGGCGCATCCAGTGGCGCAAGGCGCGCCTTTTGCACGGGTGTTGTTTGCAGCAGACCTTGGGGACGATGGCATCAATTTGGAACTCAGCCGTCTTTTAAGCATGCTGCGTCATCATCCGCACTTGCTGGAAGGCTGGCTTGGGGGTGTCATTATTGACGCACAAAGCGAGCTCTATACCAAATCCATGGCGCAGGAACTGGTGCTTGCGGCAAATATGAGCGGCTGCGCCTTTGTCGGTCGTTCTCTGGTGGAAGGCACCGGCACCTTGCGCAATTTTACAGTGGCAGCCCATAAACTTGGGACAGACAATTTGATGGATGCATATGTGGATGGTGCCTGCCATCTGGTGGAAGCCGTCATGACGTTTGAAGGCTATCGGCGCGCCATGCCAAAGCTCACGGTGCTGCATGCTTCGAATCATAAGACCTCCAATACCTTTGCACTTTGGCACGCTGTCAGCGCAGAACTTGAAGGCTTTGCCATTGAAGAAATTGGCCTGCGCAATGGTGCAGTGCAAGACTGCGCAGGCTGCCCTTACAAAGCGTGCCTGCACTTTGGTGAAAAAGAAAGCTGCTTCTATGGCGGGGTCATGGTGGACAATGTGTACCCATCGATCAAAACCGCCAATGCCATCGTCATGGTTTGTCCAAATTATAACGATGCCATTTCGGCCAATCTGACAGCGTTTATCAATCGGCTCACAGCGCTCTATCGCAAACGCGCGTTTTATGACAAAGCGCTCTTTGCAGTAATCGTCAGCGGCTACAGCGGGTGTGACATTCTTGCCAAACAGCTCATTGCAGCGCTTAATATGAATAAGAGCTTTTATCTGCCTGGGCATTTTGCTATTATGGAAATGGCCAACGATCCCGGCACGGTTCTCCAGCTGCCTGGCGTGGAACAACACGTGCGTGAATTTGCCCATACCATCACGCACACCTTCCGTCCGGAAGAATGACGCAACATATTTGACAACGAAAGGACAACAAACATGATCGATTTCATGAAAAAATTACTGCTCATACTTGGCGCAGGTACATTGCTGGTGTTCCTAGCAAAACAATTCCTGCCGCTTGCCCTAGGCAGCAGCAAAGAACAGGCATCGCAAGGCGGCGCCAGCGCTGTAGCAACCGCTGATACCGTCAAAGGCATTTTTCAGCCTGCACTTTTTAACATCAATATTCACAACGAACGATGACAATGAAAACGCGCCGTACTCACAAACAATTGTGAGTACGGCGCGTTTCGCTTTTTTATGGAAAGATAAATATGTCTTCGATAGGTGCTTCGACGGCGCGGGCGATGTCAATGGCGAGTTTTAGCGAAGGATTGTATTGTGCTTTTTCGAGCCGCATGATGGTTTCGCGGCGAACGCCGACACGTTCGGCGAGTTGTTCCTGGGTCCAGCCTTTGGCGAGGCGATATTGTTTCAGGCGGCATTCAAATTCAACACCCATGATTTACTCCATCCTTTCGTAGCGATAGAGAAGATAATTGGAGAGGAAGAGGACGAGGCTCCAGATGAAAGACATGCTGGCGAGCATGAAGACGGCACACCATTCGACATTGCGGCTGAGAAAGCCCATGCCCATGAGCCAGATCACGACGAAAAGCAACACAAAACCGATGCGGTATGCTTTGAGTTCTGCGCGCCGGCGGTTTTCCTGAAAGAGTTCGTCTTCAAGGGTGTGGGAGAGTTTGCCTTCAAAGAACAATCCGAAAAAGCCGAAGAACACAAAGAAAATAAAAGGAAAAATTTTGCCAAAAGAGGCGTAGGTCCAAAATCCGCCAAACCCTAAAAATCCGCAGAAGCCAAGCCAGCCAAAATGCGGCGAAATGGTACGTGAGTACTGACGACCATCTGCTGACGGCTCTTTGGTGAACATTAGCCTAATGGCATGACTCCAAATGGCGTAGAGAAAATAGACGACGTAACAGAATAGCAGTGCGCCGGGAATGAGCATGGAAAGATCTTTCGGTTGGAATGTATAAATTGATAGGTCCATATCGTGGACAAAACGGCCATTGTTAAATACCAGGGCATAGGCCGTACCAAGGAGTGACAGTATTACCACAATAATGGCACCAATGATGAGACGACGGCGGGTTTTCTTTGGCAAACGTTTATCCATGAGAATCCGCTCCTTTCTGAGAAAAGTGATATATTTATCTCTTGATAAGACAAATATATCACTTTGATGTGTGGCCTGTCAATAAGAAAGTGACAAATAAATCTCATTGACAGATGGGCATAAAAAATGCCTTCTCTATAGCGAGAAGGCATTGTGTGTGTTATTAAAGCTCGCCGCGTTCTTTCAATGGAATGTAGGTGAGGTCGTTGGCGTCGAGATAGAAGTAAGCAGGACGCATGATTTTGCTGTCCATGACCTGCTCGAGGCGATGTGCCGACCATCCGGCGATACGTGCGGTGGCAAAGAGCGGTGTGAAGAGATCCGATTCAATGCCCATCATTTCATAAATCAGGCCGGTATAGAGGTCGATGTTAGGGCAGATGTTGAAGTCGAGACCTTTGCGGTCGCGCATGATCTCTTTGGTCATGCGGGTGATACGGCTGAGCAAATCGTATTGTGCTTCAAAGCCGGTTTCCTGAGCGAGCACTGCGGCTTTTTCTTTGAGCAGTTCCGCACGTGGATCGCTGAGGGTGTAGACGGCGTGGCCCATACCATAGATGAGGCCGCTGCGGTCAAAGGCTTCACCGGCAAGGATCTTTTTAAGATAGTCGGCCACTTCGCCGTCGTTGTTCCAATGCTGAACGTGTTCCTGGATGTCTTTGACCATGGCATGGGCGCGTTGGTTGGCAGCACCATGACGAGGCCCTTTCAGGGAACCAATGGCAGTGGAGATGGCAGAGTAGGTGTCCGTACCAGAGGAAGACACAACGTGGGTGGCAAAAGCGGAGTTGTTCCCGCCGCCGTGGTCCGCTTGAAGAATCAGGCAGAGGTCGAGAATTTTTGCTTCCAGCGGGGTGAACTCACTGTTTGGTCGGATAAGATGCAGAATGTTTTCTGCCGTGCTGCCATTTGGCAGTGGATGATGCAGAATCAGACTCTTGTTGTTGAAATAGTGTTCTTTGGCTGCGTAGGCGTAAGCCACCATAAGCGGCATCTTTGCGATGAGGTCCAGGCACTGAGCAAGCACGTTGCCGAGTTCGATGTTGTCTGGATCTTCGTCGTAGGAGTAAAGAGAAAGCACGACGCGCTGCAATTTATTCATGAGGTTGTTGCTTGGGATGCGCAGGAAAATGTCTTCTTTAAAATTATCAGGGAAGACTCGGCGCTTTTGCAGCGTTTGGGTGAACCAGTCGAGTTCCTGGCGATTTGGCAGAGAGCCGAAGACCAGAAGATAAACGATTTCTTCAAAACCGAGGCGATCTTCACGTTCAAAGCCTTGAACAAGATCGGTAATCGAAATGCCGCGATACATGAGCTGGCCTTCGCATGGAATTTTTTTGCCGTCTTCAACGGTGTAGCCGCTTACTTCAGAAATACGGGTGATGCCAACGAGTACGCCGGTTCCGTTGGCGTTACGCAGGCCGCGTTTGATGTCATATTGTGCATATAATTCCGGTGAAATGGAATTATTTTCTTTTAAGTAGTGAATTTTGCTGGCGATTGAAGCGCGCAGCTTGTCAATTTCAAGAAATGCATCGTTGTGCATAGGACGATCTTCCTTTCTGTAGGAACTTTGTATTATTATACCATATAATGGATGAAACTTGTACCAATCGAGAAAATATTGTGCATCACTGTGCCTGTTGTACAGATTTTTTCACAGAAATTTACCAAGAGCACATCAATATTTGCTATAATCAAAGGCATGAAACCAATAATGGCGACACATCGTTAGCCCAAATGGGAGGAAATAGAATGAAATACGCATTGTTTGATTGTGATGGAACTCTGCTGGATTCGATGCCAATGTGGATCAATTTGGCGACGGATGTACTGGCATCCTATGGTGTTGATTTGCCGCGTGAAGCAGAACGCGAAACAGCGAGCATGAGCCATGAAGATGCAGCAAAATTTTATGCTGATACTTTTCTCGGCGGCAAAGGCGCCGAAGATTTGGCAAAGACCTTTACAGCCACGCTGGAACAGAACTACAGCGAGAAATTGGCGCTGAAGCCACATGTGCGCGAGGTGCTGGACACGCTTCACGCAAAAAAAGTCCCTATGGCGGTAGCTTCTTCCACTGATGCTTATCTGTTGGAAATGTGCTTGAAACGCTTGGGGCTGCGCGATTATTTTCTGTTTGTGCAGACAGTGGACAACAGCGGCTTTTCGAAAAACAGCGATGAATATTTTAAGCTTGCTGCCGAACAGCTGGGATGCAAGGCATCGGACATTCTTTTCTTTGACGATGCGCTTTATGCTTTGGAACGGGCGAAGAAAAACGGCTTGATGACGGTCGCTGTTCAGGATGACACACAGATGGATCATGATGCAGAGATCCACGCTGTTGGGGATTATTATATCAACGATTTCAGTGAGATTGATATTGACCGCTGGTTCTTTGGTGAATGATGAAAGGAGGCGGGGCGTATGACCCTGCGACGGTTTGCATGTGCGGCTTTTGATCTGGATGGAACACTTTTAGATGGTCATTCGCAGCTCAGTCCGCGCACCAAGCAGGTGATGGCACAGCTGGCAGCAGCGGGGATTCCTGTGGTTGTGGCCAGCGGCCGCCCTTTTTCCACCATCCCGCATGAAGTGCTGGCGCTTGAGGCAGTGCGCTACGTCATCACGGGCAATGGTGTGCGCATTTATGACAAGGTCAGCAATCGTGATATTTATCATTGCAGTCTGCGCCGGGAATCACTGAACGAGATTTTCCATGTTACCCAGTATTATCCGGTTGGCTATGAACTTTTCATTGCCGGCAAAGCTTTTGCCAATCGCAGCTATTTGAACAACCCAACGGCGTTCGGCGTGCGCGATCATGCTTACCATTATCTCCTCAGCACACGTGAACCGGTTGATGATGTAAGCCAATTTGTGAAAGTTCATGCTGGTGATATTGACAGCATCGGTCTTTCACTGGCAGATCAGGCTTTGAAGAGTCAGCTTTGGCAGCGCTTGGAACATGAGGTAGAAGGCATTTATGTGACATCATCGCTGCCGCGCTTGATTGAAGTGGCAGACAGTCGTGCTGGCAAAGGATCGGCACTCGCCGTGGTGCTGGAGCGTTTGGGGCTATCGTCGGATGGTCTGGTGGCCTTTGGTGACGCGGATAATGATTTGGGCATGCTCCAGTTCGCTGGGCTGGGTGTGGCCATGGAAAATGGTGCCGATCATCTGAAAGAAGCCGCTGACCGTATCGCACCACGCCACGATCAGGATGGTGTGGCACAGGTTTTGGAAGAGTTGTTGAAGGAGTGTTAGAATGATCAAAAGGCTGGACGCAGAAACTTTGGCGCAGCTCTATGAACGTGAAATGAAGCAAACCTTTCCCCGCCGTGAATTGAAACCGCTTAAAGCCATGCTGCGGATGCAGGCAGAAGGCAAATATGATGTGCTGGGCTATTATTCCGAAGAAGGCACTCTTTTGGCCTATGCGTGCGTGTGCACGGCGGCGGTACCGGTGCTTTTGGATTATTTGGCTGTTGTGGCAGCGCATCGCGGTGAAGGCCTGGGCTCGGCCTTCCTTTCGGCCTTGATGGCGGACAAGACCTTCTATCCTGCCATCATGCTGGAGATTGAAGCGGTTGACGATGCCATTGATGAAAGCGATCATAAGATGCGCGCCCGCCGCCAGCACTTTTATGAGCGCTTAGGTTTTGCTCGCACGACAACCGAAGCGCATGTTTTCGGTGAGCACTACTGGGTGCTGGACAATCAGCAGACCAGTGATGCACATAGTGTGGCAGAAGCCATGGCAGAAATCTACCACTATATGGTGCCGGAGCAAGAGGCATTTGATAAAAATGTGCGCATTTGGAATTGACAAACGGCGCTGCAAACGAGAATCATTCGTTTGCAGCGCCGTTTTCTATTGGAGATAATTTATCAGTGTTTCATAGGCTGTGTCGGGAATGGTGAAGGTCAGTTGAAAACCAAGAAGGTCTAAATCGACAATGGGTGTGTCATAGAGATGAAGCTGGGCAATGTCATAGAGTTTGCTGTCGTTGTCTGTTTCATTAAAATGGATGGTTTTTTCCTGCGATAAGCCGAAGCTGCCGATGATTTGCGCATTCTTTGGCTGCTCGCTAAGATGCCAGTCGTCGAGCTGGAGGGCTGTGACAAAATCATCAATGGCGTCTTGATCTGTAATGGTGGTGAGAATGGTGCCGTCAGCGTTGGTGACGGCGATGGCTTGTGCCTTTTTGAGATCGCTGTCAGAAATATCGCTGGAATCGTTGCTGCTGCAGCCGCTGATGATGAGGAGCAGCAAAAGGATGCAGAGAATGCAGAGTTTTTTCATCATTGGTCACTCCTTTGATGTTGATGAATGCGTACCGAGCAGATGTCTATAGGCGCGAATGCGCCCTACTGAAAAAATGCAGAGTGCGGTGCCGAAGCCTGTGAGGACCATGCCGCTGGCAAGTGCAAGATTGTCAGCGACGTCACTTGAAAGTGTGAGCTCATAAGAGGGCAGCCAATCGGCTGGAAAGAGCAGCGGCAGGAGCAGAAGACCGATGCCTATGCAAATGATGCTGAGAAACAATTCGCGCTGTAAGCGCGGCCGTTCATCAGTATAACGCGTCATAAGGATGTGTCGCGTTTCCGATGACAATAGTGGCGATTGCTGTTTCAGTTCTTTATAGGGATTGATAGGGATTGTCTGCCGCGGCAACGAGAATGAGCTGCGCAATGGCGACAATATCAATGAGCATGAGCAGGAGCATGACCAGATCGCTGAGAAAAAAAGTGAGTCCAAGGCTGGCGATGAGCAGCAGCACCGCGAGACCAACACGCTGACAGCGGTGGCAGCGAAAATCGAGATAGCCTTCCGCCGCTGCGAGGGAAAGCTGTTCGTCTTCTGCTGAAGCGGCTGATGCAGCTGGTGCGATGTCCTCTGCATCATTGATAAATGTATCTAAGCTGACGTGAAAAAGTTTGGCCATTTTGATGAGCTTTTCGGTTTCGGGCAGGCCGTTGTCGTTTTCCCATTTGCTTACCGCCTGACGTGAGACGTCGAGCTGCTCGGCGAGTGCTTCCTGTGACAGTTGTGCATTTTTGCGCAGCGTGCGTATCTTCTCTCCCAATGTCATCAAGATCCCTCCGTTTCATTTTGTTCATTGTAACATAATGTTTGGGCCTAGCATAAAATTTCTAGGCTGAAAGTGCTACCAAATGGCGGTTGCGTTTGTGCTACGCGGGGTTGCGGCACTATTTTTCTTTGACAATGCGGCTGTTTTGTCAAAGTTTTTGACAGAATGGCCTATTTGTCAGGACAGATTTGATAAATTGCGAGTGGTCGATTAAGAAGGGGTGTGGTATAACTAAGAGCATAAAGGAGGTTTCTAAGATGGAAGTGACGCAGGAAATGTTTAATGCGAAATTGAATGAACTGAGTGAAAGCTATGAACGCATGCAGCAGCAGATTGCACACATTCAGAACGCAGATCCCGATGAAGTAAGACAGATTCGCACCCATCTTGAAGCAGAATGGGCAGATACGGTTGTTGAATTAAAAAATCGTGCCAAGATGATGCGATTTTTAACAGCGCAGCAATTGTCGCAAGTTCAGATGGAATATTGCCGCAAAGCAGCGGATATTTTACATGCTTCGATCAAGCAATCTTGGTCGGCGTTTTCTACTGGTGATGAGAGCGATGACATGGCATTGTACGCAGAATATGCGATTGATTTTGCAACCCTCGCCATGCGCTATGCATTGATGTCGGTGGCATCGGCAGTATATGTGCAGAATGAAGATGCGAAAAATAACAGTGATAAGGAAGAAAGCAAATGAATGAAGTGAAAAATCCAAAACGCCCCATGTATTTTTACTATGGGATTGTGCTGATCGTCCTTCTCCTGCTGAACATGTTTTTGATGCCATCGATCAACAATCGACAAGTTCAGGAAGTGGACTATGGCACATTCATGCAGATGACGGAGGATCATGAAATTGGCAAGGTAGAAGTTCAGTCGAATCAAATCGTTTTTACCAATAAGGATGAAACACAGGTTTACAAAACTGGGCTCATGGATGACCCGAATTTAACAGAGCGTCTGTATGATTCTGGCGCAAAGTTTTCCAGCGATATTGTTGAGCAGATGAGTCCGCTGATGAGTTTCATCGTGAGCTGGGGGATTCCGCTGCTGATCTTTATTGCGCTTGGGCAGTGGATGTCGAAAAAATTCATGAAGGGCAGCGGCAATTCGATGATGTTTGGCATGGGCAAATCCAATGCCAAGATCTACGTGAAGTCAACGGAAGGCATTCGTTTTTCTGATGTTGCCGGGGAAGATGAAGCAAAGGAAAATTTGCAGGAAATTGTTGATTATCTCCACAATCCATCGAAATACAAGGAAATTGGTGCTTCCATGCCAAAGGGTGTCCTCTTGGTCGGCCCTCCTGGGACAGGGAAAACCATGCTTGCGAAGGCGGTTGCTGGTGAATCCAATGTTCCTTTCTTTTCAATGAGTGGGTCAGAATTCGTTGAAATGTTCGTTGGTATGGGTGCGTCGAAAGTGCGTGACCTTTTCAAACAAGCCAAAGAAAAGGCCCCTTGCATTGTTTTCATTGATGAAATTGATGCCATTGGGAAAAAACGTGAAGGCAATTTTGGCGGCAACGATGAACGTGAGCAGACGCTGAATCAGCTGCTGACGGAGATGGATGGTTTTGAAGAAAACAGCGGTGTCATCATTCTTGCGGCTACGAACCGTCCTGAATCACTGGACCCTGCACTGACACGTCCGGGCCGCTTTGACCGTCGTGTCCCAGTAGAATTGCCTGATCTTAAAGGGCGTGAGGAAATCTTGAAAGTTCACGCGCGTAAGGTGAAAGTCGCAAGCGATGTGGACTTTAACAAAATTGCACGCATGGCTTCCGGTGCTTCCGGTGCAGAATTGGCCAATATCGTCAATGAAGCGGCACTGCGTGCGGTGCGTGACGGACGTAAATATGCCACACAGGCAGATTTGGAAGAAAGCATAGAAGTTGTCATTGCCGGTTATCAGAAAAAGAACGCCATCCTCAGCGATAAGGAAAAATGGGCTGTGGCCACGCATGAGATCGGCCATGCCTTGGTGGCTGCACTGCAGACCAATTCGGCACCGGTGCAAAAGATCACCATTATTCCGCGTACGTCTGGCGCATTGGGCTATACCATGCAGGTGGACGAAGACGAACACTATCTGATGACAAAAGAAGAGCTGGAAAATAAGATTGCCACCCTTACTGCCGGCCGTGCAGCCGAAGAAGTGGTGCTGGGCTCTATTTCAACGGGCGCTGCCAACGACATCGAACAGGCGACAAAATTGGCACGAGCCATGATTACGCGTTACGGCATGAGCAAAGATTTTGATATGGTTGCGCTTGAAACTGTCAACAATCAATACCTTGGCGGGGATGCATCCCTGGCATGCTCTGCTGAAACACAGGCGCGTATTGATGAACAGGTTGTTGGTCTTGTGAAGCGTCAGCATGAAAAAGCCGGCAAGATTTTGCTCGAGCATCGTGAGAAACTGCGTGAGCTTTCGGAATACCTGTATCAAAAAGAAACCATCACAGGCAAAGAATTTATGGAGATTTTGAATCGCTAGTCTGAAGGGATGTGAAGAAGGCAGCAGGACACACATATGTCCTGCTGCCTGTATGTTATGGAGTCTATGAAACTTTTATTCACCCTGGATAAAAACTATTTGCCGCAGCTTCATGTGGTGTTGACATCACTCCGTTTTAACAATCCTGGCGAGTCGTTTGACATCTATCTGATGCACCGCGGCTTACAGGACGAGGATCTGGAAACGATTGAACGCCGCTGTCAGGCGTATGATTGGCAGTTTAAGGCAATCACTGTTGATGAAACCTTGTTTGCACATGCACCGGTAAGCAAGCAGTATCCGCAGGAAATGTATTATCGCATGCTGGCTCCACATCTTTTACCAGCTGATGTGGAGCGTGTACTCTATCTTGATCCGGATATTTTGGTCATCAATCCACTACGCCCATTATGGGAGACCGAGCTTGGTGGTTGTCTTTTTGCAGCGGCGGCGCATACTGGCAAAACCGAATTGGTATCGAGTGTGAATCGTGTGCGGCTGAATGTGGAGCACGATTATTTCAATTCTGGTGTGCTGCTGATTGATTGCAAAGCGGGACGCCGCGCCATTGAACCACAGGTGCTTTTTGATTTCACTGCCGCTCATGGCAAACAATTGATTCTGCCCGATCAGGATTTGCTCAATCAGCTGTTTGGCACACAGGTACAGCCGGTGGAAGATACACTTTGGAATTATGACCACCGGGATTATCATGGCTACTATCTCACCAGCGGCGGCCACATGGATGCCGATTGGGTGATGAGCAATACGGCTATTCTGCACTTCTGTGGAAAAGCCAAGCCTTGGAAATCGAATTATCGCTATCGTTTTGGAATTTTGTATAAACATTATCAACAGTTGACACGTCATGAAGTGGCTGCTTTGTTAGGCGTTTGAAGTGAAATTATTGGCAGGCGGATGACCGTACAGAAAGTTGTCCACCTGCTTTTTATATAAAAAATAAGCGGCATTTATCATTTGAAAGGAAAATTCTCCTTTACTTCCCTAGGAATACTATGTATAATGCATCTAACAAAATAACATTTATCAAGAGCGGCGGAGGGAACTGGCCCAGAGAAGCCCGGCAACAGCCTTTGAGGGTAATGTGCTAAATCCAGCAGACAACGTCTGGCAGATAAGTGATCGATAGCGTACACCATTTCCTGCCGGAAATGGTGCTTTTTTATACCTTGGTGTTGTTGTTTTGTTGCCTGTTGTGGGAGTGGCCATTTACCACGACAAATTTAAAAAAGATAGGAGAATGATGATGAAATTCAAAAAATGGATTGCCACCGCTTTGGTGGCGACGCTTGCCGTAGGTTTGTTCGCAGGATGCGGCGGCAATAACAACAGCACAGGGAGCAGTGCAGCGGAAAGCAGTGCGTCATCTGACGATAAGGTGATTACCATTGGGGCATCTGTGACACCACATGCTGTCATTTTGAACCACCTTGCCGATCAGTTTGAAAAAGAAGGGTATGAGCTTAAGGTGGTTGAGTTTACCGATTATGTTCAGCCAAACAATGCACTGGAAGCTGGCGACTTGGATGCCAATTATTTCCAGCATCAGCCATACCTGGATAACTTTAATGAAGAAAACGGCACCGACATTGTTAGCGTGGGCGCCAATCTCTATATTCCAATGGCAATCTTTTCTGAGAAACTGACCAATCTTGACAGCATTCCTGATGGTGCTACGATCGCTGTGCCGAATGACACCACCAACGAAGCGCGTGCCTTGCTTCTTTTGCAGGAAAACGGATTTATTAAGCTTAAAGATGGTGTGGATATCAAAGCAACAGTCATGGATATTGAGGATAATCCTCATAATCTGGAGTTCGTTGAAATGGATGCAGCGCAAATTCCACGTGCCATTAAAGATACAGACCTTGCCATTGTCAATGGTAACTATGCGCTCGATGCAGGTTTGAATTTGGATGATGCGCTGCTCATCGAAAGTTCTGACAGCACAACAGCGCAGACTTATGCAAATGTCATCGCGGTGCGTGCTGGCGAAGAAAATACGGAGAAGACAAAGGTGATCGTTAAGATTTTGACTTCTGACGAAACCAAACAATATATTCAGGACAGTTTCAATGGTGCTGTTCTTCCAATCTAAGGAGCTGTGCAATTTTTCAGCCCCGTTTTATCGGGGCTGAAAAAAGATGCGCTGAGCAGATCGAGGTGTTATTGTGAGGCGTTTTTAGAAATAAGCACCGCTTATTCGATTTTCCGTGAAATCCCTTTACTTTTGTCGAAATATTATCTATAATGCTACTTAACAGAATAACATTTATCAAGAGCGGCGGAGGGAACTGGCCCAGTGAAGCCCGGCAACAGCCTCTAAAGGTAATGTGCTAAATCCAGCAGACAACGTCTGGCAGATAAGTGATCGATAACGTACACCATTTCCTGCCGGGAATGGTGCTTTTGTTTATATGTGTAATTTTTTGAAAGAAGGAATATCAATGAACAATGAAGAACTGAAAAATACTTCTGTGGCTACCCAGTGTATTCAAGGCGGCTACATTCCTGGCAATGCGGAATGCCGCACCATGCCGATCGTACAATCTACTACCTTTAAATATGATAAGGCTGACGATCTGGCAGATGTGTTTGACCTGAAAGTTGGCACACCAATGTATACACGCCTTGGTAACCCTTCCCTGTCATGGCTGGAAGAAAAAATTGCACTGATGGAAGGCGGCGTTGGTGCATTGACCACTTCCTCCGGTCAGGCGGCAACACTTTTCTCCATCATTAACATCACCCGTGCTGGTCAGCATGTTTTGGCACTGAGCAACTTGTATGGCGGAACGCACACCTTGCTTGGCAGTGTGCTGCCACGTATGGGCATTGAAGTTACTTTCATTGAGCCAACGCTTTCTTTGGATGAAATGAAGAACTATATTCGTCCAGAAACCCGCTGCATTTTTAGCGAAATGCTTGGCAACCCAGCGCTCGATGTGCTCGATTTGGATAAGATGACCACTTTGGCAAAATGGGCGGATGTACCACTGATCGTTGACAACACCTTCCCAACACCTTATCTTTGCCGTCCAATCGAATTTGGCGCAAATATTGTTGTGCATTCTGCCACCAAGTATCTTGATGGCCACGCTACCTGCGTTGGCGGCGTTGTTGTTGATGGCGGGAACTTCAATTGGGACAATGGCAAATATCCTGAACTGACCACTCCGGACCCAGACTATCATGGTCTTGTTTACACTGAAGCATTTGGCAATGCCGCTTATATTGCAAAAGCACGCGCTGGTTTGCTGCGTGATATCGGTGCAACCATGTCACCATTTAACGCTTTCTTGATCAACCTCGGCTGCGAAACATTGGCTGTACGTATGCAGCGCCATAGTGAAAATGCCTTGGCTGTTGCTGAGTATCTGGCTGCGCATGACAAGGTAGAATGGGTCAGCTATCCAGGCCTGAAGAGCGATCCAAACTATGAACTTGCTCAGAAATACCTGCCAAAAGGCTGCTCCGGTGTTGTTGCGTTTGGCCCTAAAGGTGGCAGTGCAGCTGCAAAGAAAGTCATCGACAGCGTAAAACTGACCACATTGGTTACTCACGTTGGTGATTTGCGCAGCCATATGCTGCACCCAGCAAGCACCACACACCGTCAGCTTGATGATGAAGCACTTGTAAAGGCTGGCGTACGTCCAAACCTGATTCGTTTCAGCGTTGGTATTGAAGACATCAATGACATCCTCGCTGATATTGATCAGGCACTCGCACAGCTCTAATTCTTGCTTTCTCGATAGATGGGGCTGTCTTGATGGACAGCCCATCATTGTTTTAGTGTGAAAGTAAAGGAGGACGCGCATGCCTGTTATCATACCTAAGGATCTCCCTGCAACCGAGACCCTCAAACAGGAATTCATTCCTGTCATGCATGAGGAGCGTGCTCGAACCCAGGACATTCGTCCTCTGCACATCGGGCTATTCAACCTTATGCCGAAAAAAATTGCTACGGAAACCCAGTTTCTTCGTTTGATTGGGAATACCCCGCTTCAAGTAGAAATTGATCTGATCATGCCGACCAATCATAAGAGTAAAAATACACCGCAGGATCATTTGCTCAAATTCTATCATCCATTCAGTGAAGTGAAAGAACGTCGCTATGATGGATTTATTGTCACCGGCGCACCGGTGGAAATGTTGGATTTTGAACAGGTGGATTATTGGGAAGAATTGTGCGAGGTCTTTGACTTTTGCAACACCAATGTGTATTCGACCTTTTTTATCTGTTGGGCCAGTCAGGCTGCATTTTATTACTACTATGGCATTCCTAAGTACATTTTGGAAGAAAAGTTATTTGGCGTTTTCCCACATCGCTTGATTCGTGATCGTGATATTACCCGTGGTTTTGATGATGTGTTCTATTGTCCACATTCTCGCCATACCGAGAACAGAGCGGCGGATATCGTGGCTTGTCCAGATTTGAAGGTGCTTGCTCAGAGTGACGAAGCGGGACCACTTTTGACCACAACCATTGATCAGCGTCATTATTTTTCCTCTGGACATATCGAATATGATCCGTTAACATTGGCGGAAGAATATGAACGCGATGTGAAGAAGGGCCTCGATAATGTGCCGTTTCCACATAATTATTTTCCAGGAGATGATCCAAATCTGGCGCCGATCGTGCGCTGGAGAGGTCATGCGAACCTGCTTTTTTCAAATTGGATGAACCACATCGTTTATCCTGGTACCCCATATGACCTGCGCGATCTTACGCCACGTAAGCCGCGCCGTTGAAAGAGGAGAGGACATCTATGCAAGAGGCGAAAGACCTCATTCAAATTCGAGACCTGCATAAGGTCTTTAAAATCAAAGGCCGAGATGTGATTGCGCTTGAAGGCATCAATCTTGGTATCAAAGAAGGCGAATTTTTTGGAATCATTGGGCTTTCCGGCGCCGGGAAAAGCACTTTGGTTCGCTGCATCAACTTCTTAGAAAAGCCGACGTCCGGAAGTGTTGTGTTTGACGGACAGGATTTAGGAACCTTATCTAATAAAGAGCTGCGTCAGGTACGTCAGCAAATGGGCATGATCTTCCAGCAGTTCAATCTGCTCATGCAGCGTACAGCCTTAGAGAACGTATGCTTCCCACTGGAACTTGCCGGTGTGAAAAAGGCGGAAGCAGAGGCGCGGGCTAAGGAACTTTTGGAAGTGGTTGGTTTGGCAGAACGTGCCAATGCTTACCCGGTTCAGCTTTCTGGCGGGCAGAAACAGCGTGTTGCCATTGCGCGTGCTCTGGCGACCAATCCGAAGGTGCTTCTGTGTGACGAAGCCACCTCTGCTTTGGACCCACAGACCACGGCGTCAATTTTGCAGCTTTTGCGCAAGCTCAATCAAGAAATGGGCATCACAGTTGTCATCATTACTCATGAAATGAGCGTTGTTGAAGAAGTATGCCAGCGCGTCGCAGTTATTGCCAATCATCGCATTGTTGAAGTTGGCACCGTACAGGATATTTTTACACATCCAAAGACCGATGCCACACGCCAGCTTGTATATCGAGAAAATGAAGATCCAGTCAGCTATCGACCAGGTGAAGGGCGCTTCTTGCGCGTAGTCTATAATGGCAGCCATGCGCTGGAGCCAATCATCGGCCAGATGATTTTGGATTTGCGCATTCCTGTCAACATCATTCATGCCAATTTGCGTTCCATCGAAGGGGACACCTATGGCGACATGGTCATTCAGGTGAGCGATGTGATTGAATCAGAACGCGTTTCACGGTATTTGAAAGATCGTGAGATCGCAGTAGAGGAGGTGGGCCAGGATGTTTGATTCACAGATGATACAAATGCTTGTGGAAGGGACCATTGAGAGTATTTATATGACAGTGGCTATTACAGTGATTTCTTATATCATTGGGATACCACTCGGTGTATTTCTTGTAATCAGTGATAAAAATGGCATTCATCCAATGAGCAGTCTCAATTGGCTTGTTGGCGGCATTGTTAACATTCTGCGTTCCGTACCGTTCCTCATTATGATGATCACCATTCAGCCATTGACACGAATGATTGTTGGCACCACCATTGGTACCAGAGCGGCGATTGTTGCACTGGTTGTCTCGGCAGCACCATTTGTGGCGCGTATGGTGGAGCAATCTTTGCTGGAAATTGACCATGGTGTGATCGAAGCTGCGCAATCTATGGGGGCATCAAATACGCAGATCATCGCCAAAGTATTGTTGCCAGAATCAAAACCATCACTGCTGAACGGCGCATTGGTCAGCGCTACGACCATTCTTGGCTATTCAGCAATGGCAGGCTTTATCGGCGGTGGTGGTCTCGGGGATATCGCCATTCGATATGGCTACAACCGTTACGATACAGGAACCATGTTGATCACTGTTGTGCTGTTAGTTATCTTGGTGCAAATTATCCAGTCTGTAGGCTCTCGCATAGCCAAACGCTCGGATAAGCGCATCAATGACTAAAATAAAAAAGTTCAAAAAAGACAAGGAGAATGAAAATGAAAAACAAAAAATGGATTGCAACAGCGCTTGTTGCTACGCTCGCAATCGGCTTGCTCTCAGGTTGCGGTGGTGGAAACAGCACCTCATCAAGCAATGCTTCTTCTGCTGCAAGCAGTTCTGCAGAAAGCAGTTCTTCTGACGACAAGACCATCACCATTGGTGCATCTCCATCTCCACATGCCGTTATTCTGAACGCAATGGCCGATGCATTCGAAAAAGAAGGCTACACCTTGAATGTTGTCGAGTTCACCGACTATGTACAGCCAAACAACGCGCTGGAAGCTGGTGACCTCGATGCCAACTACTTCCAGCATGGTCCATATCTGGACAACTTCAACGAAGAAAATGGCACCCACTTGGTTGCGGCATGCGACGTTCATTATGAACCAATGGGCATTTTCTCTGACAGTCTGACCAACTTGGATTCTATTCCGGACGGTGCAAAAGTTGCCGTACCTAATGACACCACCAATGAAGCACGTGCGTTGCTCTTGCTTCAGGAAAATGGCTTGATCACCTTGAAAGATGGTGTTGACATCACTGCGACTAAGATGGACATCGAAGAAAATCCAAAGAACCTGGAAATCGTTGAGCTCGAAGCAGCACAGATTCCACGTTCCCTGCCTGATGTTGCCCTGGGCGTCATCAACGGTAACTACGCACTCGATGCAGGCCTCAACTTCAGCGATGCACTCGTTGTAGAAGCTGCCGACAGTGTTGCTGCACAAACCTATGCAAACGTTGTTGCTGTTCGTGAAGGCGATGAAAACAGCGAAAAGACAAAAGTCATCGTTAAAGTGCTCACCTCCGATGAATGCAAACAGTTCATCACCGATCACTTTGAAGGCGCCGTTCTGCCAATCACCAGCGCAAGCAGTGCACAAGCTGAATAATCAAAGTAAAAAAATCCTCATTGATCGTAAAATCAATGAGGATTTTTTTGTTGATCGAGCTCTTGGAGAGCTATGAAAATACGAATACAAATATCATAGAGTTGATCGATATCATTTTGACTGAGCGTTTCAGTGACTTTTTCAAAAAGCTCACGAGTGGCTTGGTAAGCTTCTTGGCGGCAAGAAATACCTTTTTCTGTAATGATTATTTTAAATGCGCGTCGGTCCTTTTCATCAGGCTGTCTGACAATGAGTCCCTTTTTCTCTAAATGATCAAGAGTTTTGACAATGGTGGATGGATCTTTTAAACAGTATTGTGCCAATTCTTTTTGATTGATGCCTTTATGCAAATAAATTTGGTCTAAGACCGGCCATTCTGTTGCAGTTAAATTAAATGGTTTGATGACTTTATTCGTTCGCACGCTATAAGCTTTGCTCAATGCGTCAAATAGAAATCCTGGCGCGCGTTGCGTTTCAAATATTTTGTGTTTTTCCATGATATTCGCATCCATAACGTGTGACGCTCCTTTCAAGTATGACAGTAGTATTATACAACAAATCATGTAAAAAATGATAAAAGTATGTTTTTATAAGGAAAATGAATATGGAAACAAAGCAGGCACTCTTATAATAAGAGTGCCTGCTTTCAGACTGTAGATAAACCCTATTTTGGCATTTTTGCCAAAATAGGGTTTTCTCATCTATTCTGAAAAATAGCAGCTATCTTCCCTCAGATAGCTGCCACTGGCGTTCCATGTGTATTCTTCCATTTCCACATTGCCAGTTTCTTCAAATTCATTGCAGCATATTTAAGCTTCACCCAGTTTGTCACTTGGGCCAAGCCTCTATATGGTGTATAGCGCATCCCATGCTTTTCTTTTGCATCTGCAAAGACGCGCTCTATCTTTTCCTGCCGTTGCTTGTACAGCTCTTTGTATTTGTGTGTATGTCTGGCATCTTCTGCCATTTCTACATAATCACTCCACAGATGCCGGGTAACGGTTTTCTCGTTCTTTG